>VFQP010001468.1_pt1 | contig 31444 bp, 32 predicted proteins | sample 3512351 | NCBI WGS metagenome assembly VFQP01 (sample SAMN10412372, study PRJNA504923) | tailings metagenome | isolation source: Relicate 1 Philex TSF1 revegetated site | place: Philippines: Tuba, Benguet | collected 2017-08-29
ACACCGTGAAGTTTTCAGGAAATAACCCTTTAACTTTATTGGCGAGAGGGTAGTCTAAGGGACATGAAGCCGCTAAAGGAATTTGTTACCGACATACGCCTATTTCTTGAGCCAATATGGATCAAGGCTCACGAGGCTTGGGCAGACGAGCCTATTCCATCTCCTCCTTCAAAATACATGTGCCGTTACTCGTGCCTTTTTTTAAAGCACGCCCTTCATGAGGCCGGATACGGTGATTGGAAAATTTATCTCGGACGTCCTGTATGCAGAGAACTACAGGGAACGGAGCAGGGCTTGTTCGGCTATCGATCTGTGGACGGTGGGTGGCACGACCACGCATGGCTTATAAAAGACGGTATGCTGATCGATATTACCGCCGATCAGTATGGTGGCTTGCCCGTGATTGTAGATAGGTTGCCGTTTGATAAGTATAACGCGAACTTGACTGAGAAAGAAGTAGCGGCGGACCTTCAAAAGCTTAGTGGACGGGTGAGCATGTGGCTAGCAGAGTGGCAGAAGAGAGAGATTCCTGCCGTTAATTAATTATTAATCAATGAATGTCATAATCACCCAGCTTCGAACATGATGGAGGTAAACATGCAACAAACTGAAAACCGCTTTAAGCTAAAATTGCCTTTGGCGCAAAATCCACTGTCTCAAAAGCTTTTGGACAATATCCTAAAAATTACCGACGCTTAAGCTTCTTAAAGAGATTAGAGTTCCTGAGTTTGAGGCTATTGAACTGGCTATTGTTCTAGACATGGGGAAAGAGATCCCCGTGCAGCCTGCTGAGATAAACGACGCTATAAATGATATCCTTGGCCGGATTGTAGAGATAAGGGAGAGGTCAATGCGTGGTTAATCCGCCGTGCTTCATGAAAAATGCAATGTGCTGAAATACAAGCGGACAAAATTGAATACCAAAAATGGTGCCGTTGAGAGGAATTGAACCTCCGACCCACGCATTACGAATGCGTTGCTCTACCCCTGAGCTACAACGGCCAGCCGCGCGTGGTTGCGCGGAAATGGATGCGCGGACAATAAGGGAAATCTGGGGATTTTGCAAGTCTTGGCTTGCGGGTAAAATTTCGCCGCCCTGGTTTATAATTTTTCCTGATTTTTCAAAGAAATGTAGGGGGTTGACGCCACCCCCCATGGGCATGTCACTCTATGGCTCCTGCCAACAACCATAAGGAATCAGCATGGCCGACGCCCCGCACACCCCCGTTTTGACGGATACCCATGATGGCCAATCGGCCGAGGCCTTTTTCGACGCGCATCCCGATATCGAAACGCTCGAAGCCTTTATGATCGACGTCAACGGCGTCCTGCGCGGGAAACGCGTTCCGGTCAGCAAAGCGCTGTCCACCTTCAAAAGCGGCATGCGTATGCCCCGTTCGGCCTTCGCGGTCGACATCTGGGGGCATGACGTACTGGAAGCCGGACTGGTCACGCAGACCGGCGATAACGACGGCGTCTGCCGTGCCGTGCCCGGCACCCTGTGCCGCACCCCGTGGATGAGCGTGCCGACCGCGCAGGTCATGATGACGATGCAGGATGCCGACGGCAAAGGCTTTTTCGCCGATCCGCGTCAGGTGCTTAAACGCGTGCTGAACTTTTTCAAAAAAGAAGGCCTGACGCCCGTGGTGGCTGTGGAGCTGGAATTTTACCTGCTGGATAGCAAGCGCGACGAGCGTGGCTTCCCCCAGCCGCCGTTGTCGCCGCGCACCGGCCAGCGCGTACAGGCATCGCAAATGTTCGGTCTGGGCGAGGTCGAAGAATTCGGTGCCGTGCTGTCCGACATCAACCGCGCCTGCGCGCTGCAGGGCATTCCGGCGGATACCACGATTTCCGAGAATGGCCCCGGCCAATACGAGATTAACCTGTACCACGTGCCCGACGCGCTGCTGGCGGCTGACCATGCCACGATGCTGAAACGCGTGATTAAGGGCGCCGCCCGCAAAAACGGCCTGGATGCGACGTTCATGGCGAAGCCGTATGGCGATCGCTCCGGCAATGGCATGCATGTGCATTTCAGCATTCTTGATAAAGACGGTAATAACATTTTTGCCGGCAGCGATTATCAGGGTTCGGACGCGCTGCGCCACGCCATCGGCGGCCTTTTGTCGACGATGACGGAAAGCGCGGCGGTGTTTGCACCCAACTTTAACTCATACCGCCGTTTCATGCCCGGATCGCACGCGCCGACGCGAATTGCGTGGGGGTATGATAACCGCACGGCCGCCCTGCGCGTGCCCGAGAGCGATTTGGCCGCAACGCGTATCGAACACCGCGTGCCGGGCGCCGATGCCAACCCCTATCTGGCGATTGCGGCCATGCTGGCCGGTGCCTTCCACGGCATTCAAGGCCGGATGGAGCCGGGCGAGCCGCTGACGGGCAGCGTCTACGAGAGCAACGCCCGCCATTTGCCGGACGTATGGGAAGACGCGCTTGAGATTTTCGAGCAGTCGGGTTTCATGAAGCATTATTTTGGCGAGGCGTATCATAAAGTCTATTTCGCGTGTAAGTGGAGCGAGAAAGACGCGCTGGAACATCACGTCACCGGCATTGAATACGATGCATACCTGAGGGATCTGTAAACATGACGCAAGCTGCCGCGCCGACCACGGAAGAAATCCGGCACACTGGTTCTTACTATGCTGCATCGGCCAACCCCGCGCCCGAACGCCCCCCGCTGGAAGGCGCGCATGAATGCGATGTCTGCGTTATTGGCGCAGGTTTCGCCGGCATTTCGGCCGCGCTGCATTTGGCTGAAAAGGGGCTGAAGGTCTATGTGCTGGAGGCGGCGAAGGTGGCCTACGGCGCATCGGGCCGCAACGGCGGGCAAATCGTCAACGGTTACAGCCGTGAATATGACACGATCAAATCGCGCTATGGCGAAGATACCGCGAATGCCGTGGTGGGCATGAGCTTCGAAGGCGGCAACATCGTCCGCGAACGCATCGCCAAATACGACATCAAGTGCGATTTGAAAAACGGCGGGTTCTTCGCCGCCTTTACCGACAAGCAGATGAAGGGGCTGGAACACGGCAAGAAAACGTGGGAACGCTTCGGCCACACGGGCCTTGAAATGTTCGATAAATCGCGCATGCATACCGTGGCCAATACGGACATTTATATTGGCGGCATGCTGGATAACTGGGGTGGGCATATCCACCCCATGAACCTTGTGCTCGGACAGGCCGCTGCGCTGGAAAGCCTCGGCGGTAAAATATTCGAACAATCACGCGCGATCTCGGTCGACAAGGAAAGCTTCAAGCCTGTTGTCAAAACCGCGCGCGGCGAAGTGTCCGCGCATTACGTCGTGATCTGCGGCAACGCATATCTGGGCGATACAGTGCCCGAGCTCAGCCGCCGCATCATGTCGGTCAGCAGCCAGATCATTACCACGGAACCCCTGGGCGAAGCGCTGGCCAAGCAGCTGATGCCCGCCGGTTATTGCGTGGAGGATTGCAATTACTTGCTCGATTACTACCGCATCACGGGCGATTACCGCCTGCTGTTTGGCGGCGGCGTTGTGTACACGGGGCATGAACCGGGCGATATCAAAAAACGCCTGTGGCCGAACCTTGTCAAAACCTTCCCCATGCTGGCGGATAAAAAGATTGATTTCGCATGGAGCGGTAATTTCGCGCTGACGTTGACGCGCATGCCGCATATCGGGCGTTTGAACCACAAGGTCTATTTCATTCAAGGCGACAGCGGGCACGGCGTGACAACCACGCATTTGCTCGGCCGTTTGGTGGCCGAAGCCATCGGGAACCAGGCCGCACGCTTCGACGTTTGGGCCAAGATGAAGAATTATCCTTTCCCCGGCGGCCGCACGTTCCGTGTGCCGCTGACCATTCTGGGCGCATGGTATTACAGCGTGCGCGAAAAGCTGGGGATGTAAACAACCGCAAGCAAGGAGCCGCCCATGCCCAAATACGTCGATGGTTTTGTCATCCCCGTGCCCAAAAAGAATTTGGCTGCATACAAAAAACTGGCCAAGCTGGGCGCCAAGGTCTGGCGCGACCATGGCGCGCTTGAATATTTCGAATGCGTGGGCAATGACCTGAAAATCCCCTTCGGCGTCCCGTTTGGCAAACTGGCCAAGGCAAAGCCGAGCGAGACGGTGGTCTTCGCCTTCATCGTCTATAAATCCCGCGCGCACCGCGACCGCGTGAACGCCAAGGTGATGAAAGACAAGCGCATAGCAAACATGGACCACACGAAAATGCCGTTTGACCATAACCGCATGTCTTTTGGCGGCTTCGAAACCTTGGTGGAAGGCAAATAAGCCCTATTTTGTTTACGTAATGCGATCGCGTCCGCGTCGTCAGGGTTTAGCTGGCGGCGCGGATGCGCTATTCTGGCCCTGCAATAAACCGATACAGATTCCCAAGCCCGAAAAGGACGCCCCGTGGCCAAGAAATCCGCCGACGCACCGGCAGCAACACCCGCAGCCAAGCCCGCCGAATACCGCGTGCTGGCGCGTAAATACCGTCCGCAGAATTTTTCCGAACTGAAGGGGCAGGACGCCTTGGTGCGCACCCTGACCAACGCCATCGAAACCGGCCGCATTGCCCATGCCTTCATGCTGACGGGCGTGCGCGGGGTGGGAAAGACGACCACGGCGCGCATCATCGCGCGCGCGCTCAACTGCGAAAGCGGCCCCACGATTACGCCTTGCGGCACGTGCGAGCAATGCCGGGCCATTGCCGAAGACCGCCATGTTGACGTGCTGGAGATGGACGCGGCGTCGCGCACCGGCGTGGATGATATCCGCGAGATTATCGACAGCGTGCAATACGCGCCCGTCAGCGGCCGCTATAAAGTCTTCATCATCGACGAGGTCCACATGCTGTCGAAAGCCGCGTTCAACGCGCTTTTGAAAACGCTGGAAGAGCCGCCGGAGCATGTAAAATTCGTCTTCGCCACGACCGAAATCCGCAAAGTGCCCGTGACGGTTCTGTCGCGCTGCCAGCGTTTTGACCTGCGCCGGATTGGCGCCGACATCCTTGAAAAATACTTCATGGAACTGACGGTGAAGGAGCAGGTGGAGGCTGAACAGGCCGCCGTCGCCCTTATCGCCCGCGCCGCCGACGGCTCCGCCCGCGACGGCCTCAGTTTGCTGGATCAGGCCATTTCGCGTGAACAAGGTAAGGTGACCGAAGAGCAAGTGCGCAGCATGCTGGGTCTTGTCGACCGCAGCGTTACGTTTGACCTGTTCGAAGCCCTGCAAAAAGGCCAGAGCGACGAAGCCATGGGCTATCTGGATGCGCTTTACAAAGGCGGCGCCGACCCCCTGATGGTGCTGCAGGATTTGCTGGAGCTGACGCATTACCTGACCAAGGTCAAAGTCAGCCCTGAAATGGCGCGCGATCAGGCATTGCCCGAAGCAGAACGCGTCCGTGGCGCGGTGCTGGCCAAAATGCTGTCCGTGCCCGTGCTGACGCGCACATGGCAGATGCTGACAAAGGGCATCACCGAAGTGCAGCATGCCTTCAGCCCGCAGCAGGCGCTGGAGATGGTGCTCATCCGCCTTTTGTTCGCGGCTGAATTGCCCACGCCGGGCGATCTGATCAAACAGGTCAAGGACGGCACGGCAACCGGCATGGCGGGGCAACTGGGCGGCGGCGGCATGGGCGGCGGCAGTCCGCGCGGCACGGCCATGCTGGGCACGTCAGCGGTATCCGCCGCGCGCGTTACGTCCGAACCGCAGGCGGCCATGCAGGCGCAGGCATTGCTCGGCAGTTTCGAAGACGTGGCCGCGCTGTTCGGCCTGCGCCGCGAAGCCTTGCTGCAAAACGCGATTGAAAATTACGTGCATCTGGTCAAGTTTGAACAGGGACATCTGGAAGTCCGCCTAGAAGACGACGCGCCCCGCGCCCTCGTCGGCCAGATGGCGCAGAAGCTGACCGAATGGACGGGACAGCGCTGGGTTGTCAGCCTGTCGCGCGAACAAGGCGCGCCGACCATCGGCAGCATCAAACAGGCCGCCCAGCAAAGCGAACGCGCCGAGATCGAGGCGACCCCTGTGGTGGCCGAGATTCTGCGGGTATTCCCCGGCGCGAAAATCATCGACATCAAAAACGATACCGACGCGTGATCGCCCTTTTTGCGTGAAAACAAGGCGTTACGGCTGCTGCAATGCGGCATGGCTTTTGCCCCCTTATTGACTTCGGCGGGGGGCGGGGCTAGCTTCTGTTATTCAATTCATTCATAAAAACAACCACCTTCAGGGGGAGTGTCGATACCATGGCCAACATCATGCAGATGATGCAAAAAGCACAAAAATTCAAACAGCAAATGGAAGTCATGCAGGCGCGCGTGCAGCAGATGGATCTCGACGGCACGGCCGGCGGCGGTCTGGTGACCTGCAAGGTCAGCGGCAAGTTCGAATTGAAATCGATCAAGATCGACCCGTCTTTGCTGAAGGCCGAAGAAGTCGATGTGCTGGAAGATCTGGTGATCGCCGCCGTCAATGACGCGCGCCTGAAGGCTGAAAAAACCATGGCCGACGAAACCGAAAAACTGATGCGCGATATGGGCCTGCCGCCGGGCATGGGCCTGCCGTTCTAACTTCGGCCTGCATGGGGACGATGATGCCTTTCGATTACAGCCAAAGCGGCTTACCCGCACACCCGGTTTACGAACTATGCACGAAAATGTGCAACCGCTGGCTGGACGAAAACATGGCGCAGTTCGGCCCCGAACGCATCGCCAATTTCATGCATAACCAGCCGGTCGCGGCGGCCAGACGTCTATTGGATAATTGCGCCCACGTATCCGAAGAATCCGTCATTGTCGCGCTGCTCGGCCCCGCCAAGGGCGCGCTGCTGGCGGGCGGTGAAATGGAAGTGCTGATGCGCCATACATTCGGCGACCGCGCCGTCGATCTGGTGCGCACGCTGGAAGAGCCCGCAAACGCCAAGGACCCCGCCATGACGCGCGATGCGCAGCGTTTGTTCATGGTCGAAGGCCTCTCGACCATGCACGATCAAATGATCGGCCGCGAACGCATCGACGCCTTCCATCAGAAACGCTGGGATATCCTGCGCGATCTGGAGGCGGGATTTGCGATGATCAAAGGGCAAGATCCGGCGCTGGATGTCATGTTTGAAGACGCCGCGCGAAAATCGCGTGAAACGCTCGAAAATCTCGACCGTGCCGCCGGTGCCAAAAAACAACCTAAACCGCCGGGGGCGTAACGCCATGCGCTTGATGACATGGAATATCAATTCGGTGCGCCTGCGCCTGCCGCTGCTGATGGAGGTTTTGGGCAAAACCAAACCCGACGTTTTCTGCCTGCAGGAAACCAAAACGCCGGATGAATTTTTTCCCGTCGATGCGCTGGTTGAACAAGGCTTCGCGCATTATCATTTTGCGGGGATGAAGGGGTATAATGGCGTGTCCATTTTCTCAAGACACCCGCTATCCGACAAAGACGTGCATAAACGCTGCGGCAAGAACGACATGCGCCATATCTCGGCCAAGGTCAAGGCGCCTGGAAAGACGTTCGAGCTTCATAACATTTATATCCCCGCCGGCGGGTACGAGCCCGATGTCACCATCAATGACAAATTCCAGCACAAGCTGGATTTCGTGGATGAGCTGACCGATTGGTTCGGCGCCGAACGCACCGGAAAAACCCCCATGATTTCGGTCGGCGATTTCAACATTGCGCCGCTGGAACATGACGTATGGGACAGCAGGAAAATGCAGAATGTCGTGTCGCACACGCCGGTCGAGCGTGAAAAATTCGCGCGATTCTTCGGCGGCCTCGGCTGGACGGATGCGGTGCGCAGTTTCGTGCCTGCCGATAAAAAGCTGTATTCATGGTGGAGCTACCGCGCCGCCGACTGGGACGCCGCCGACAAAGGCCGCCGGCTGGACCATGTCTGGGTGACCAAACCGCTGGCGGGCATGCTCAAAAACCAGCAGGTGCTGCGCGAAGTGCGCGGCTGGACGCAGCCCAGCGATCACGTCCCCGTGATCGTCGACCTGAATACGTCTGTGTAAGAGGAGGACGGCGATATGGCGTTCAATTCCCCCGAAGAAGAATGGTCCGCGCGCCTGAAAATCCAGCTGGACGACCGTATCGCGCTGGCCGTATCCGAAAACAGCCTTGATAAGCTCAAGGCCGCGCTGAAAGATGGCGCCGATCCGTCGGCATCACACAGCAAAGGCCTGCGCCTGGCGGCGGGCATGGGGCAGACCGATATGGTCGGCGTGCTTTTGCATGCAGGGGCAGATCTGTCGGCGCTGGACAATGCCGCGCTGCGTACGGCGGCCAAGGCGGGGCATACGGGCGTCGTGTCGCTGCTGCTGGCCAAGAGCGCAAATGCCAACGCGGGCGAGGGCGAGGCGCTGATCGATGCCGCCAGCCGTGGCCGCACCGAACTTGTGAACCTTCTGCTGTCCTATGGCGCCGATCCGCATGCGGATGACGACACGGCGCTGCGCAAGGCCGCTTTCGCGGGCGATCTGCCGATTGTGCAGGCGCTGGTGCGCCATGGTGCCGATGTGTTTGCCATGCATGGCAGCGCATTGTCGCTCGCACGGGCGGATAAACATGAACAGGTCGTCGAATATCTGGCCACCGAAATGGCGCAGCGCCGCCAATATCTGCGCGCCGAACTGGACGGCATGGAGGACATCGCCGCCGATACGCTCCGCCGTCCTTTTGTGGATATCGATGGACGCGATACGCGCGAAGCAGGACTGATCCGCGCCCTGAAAGTCAACGAGCTTACGCTTGCCCTCGATACGCTGGAAAAACACGGCAGCGGTTTGACGTTTGACGATCTTTACAAAACCAAAGACCGCGAAGGCCGCAGTTTTGTGCAACTGGCCAGTGAACGCGGACAGCTGAAAAAGATTTTCGACACCGCCCGCTGGGATGGCCGCTTTGACGATATGCGCAAGGCATGGGAAAACCTGCCCGCCGCCCACCGCAAGGAAGGCGCGATGAACGACGACGATTTCTCGCACCTGCTGGCCGTAGAAGAACAAAAACATTTGCAGGCGCAGGCCCACGGCTTTCAGCTAAAGCCCCGCCCGCGCAAGCCTGCGCCGTAAAACTGGGCGTTATTCTGGCGCAGGCCGGGACCTTAGCAACATGCAGCCTTTACAAGACGCGCCGGCCTTTAGCCAGTGCCACGATCTTTTTGACATCAGCGCCGCTGGGCAATCGTGCACCACGATTGCTTTTTGCCGCCGTCATAAGGGGCGGCGTAGCCTTTGGCGGTCAGGTTCTCGGCCGCGTTTATGCCTTCTGGCGTAACGATATCGGCCAGCAGGCGGCCGCCGTATTTTTCGTACTTGATGTTATAAAGCAGCACCGGCTTTCCCTCCAGCAGGCGGCGGGTTTCGGCACTGGCGGCTTCGGCCAGTTCGGCCTCCTGCGCGCATTTGGCACGGCCTTTTTTCTCGGGCGTGTCAATCTCGCCCATGCGGATATCGATCAGCACGGTCATGCCGGGCCAGATATCGGCCACGGTCTGCACGGTATCGCCATCACCGGTTTTAATCACGCGCGCGGCGATGGGGCCTGCAACGATATCCTGACGCGGGCGCAGGTTGGGTGCGGCTGCGGCGGGCTGCGGCGCGTTCATGTTGCCCGCGTCTTGCAGGTTATGCAGGAACACACGCTGGCCCGTGCGCGGGCGGGCGATGGCTTCGCCATTTTCATCTCTCACATCGGCGGTATAGCGGCACGCGGCGGTAACCGGGGCGGGGCAAACGCTGACGGTATTGAACTGCGCCACCCAGACATGCGCGCGCACATGCAGCGACTGGTCGGCGGCCACGTGGATAATTTCGGCGGTGATGGGCAGGCGTTGCCCATCGGCCGCGGTTTGTATGGCCGGCGCCGGGCGCGGCGCGGGGGCGGCTGCTTTTTTGTCGGGTGCCTTTTGGGCGGTAACGGGGCGCGGCAAGGCGGCGTTGTCTTCGTACAGCGCCGACACGCCGATAATCCCGCCCGCCGTAATGCCCGCCGCCAGCACGAATAGCGTGGTGTGCTTGCGCACGGCAGCGGTGTTGAAAATCTGGCGTGTCATGTCGTCGTCATCCTGCGGCGCGGGGGCGTTGAAATGCGCCGAGTGTATGTCGGGCGCGCCATAAGTGTCAATATGGTAACTGACGATGACGCCCGGCAAGCATACCATGGCCACCAGCGCTACAAGGTAGAGCAGTGGCAGGCGCGGGGGTTGGTTGAACGGGGGGCGATTCATGCGGTCACTCCTGCCTGTATTGTACACAATTAAAGGTTGTGTTAAAATAAATATTCGTGTTAAGGTTGTTTTTATAAAAAAGGAATAACCCCGCATGCAGCAAACGCCCGCACCGGATACGCCCCATGGCCTGCCCCGCCATACCGCGCCGATATCGGCGTTGGCCGAAGATGCGGCCTTGCCTGTGGTGCAGGCGCGCCGCTGCCTTGAACAATGGCTGGCCGAAGAGTCGCGCTATCTGCCCGAACGCCAGCGCCGCCGCGCCGCCGCCCTGATGGCGCGCTATTTTTTGTACGAAGATAACGTCACCGATGAACTGATGATGTCGTTCTTGCGGCATTATGCCGGTTTTCGCGTGATTGATATGGAGGATCCGGCATCGGTCCGAGCTGAACTCAAGGCCGTGCTGGATACCTCTGTCGTCCGGGAACCGTCGCCGTCGTCTATTTTTTCAGCACGACATTATTTTTTGGCGGCGGCGGTTTTCGGATGTCTTTTGCTGGGCGTGTTATTATGGCTGCGCCCGTCACCGCCCATCAATATGGTGCAGGAGCGTGAATTGAAATCGCGGGTGGAGAAATTAACATCGCTGGATCCAACCCTGCGCGCTGTCACTGTATGGGCGCGCGTGCGTGCGCCGTTTGGCGTGTCGCGTTATCGCGAATTGACGCATGAACAATATGATGACGCCAAGGCGATGTTGGATGAATGGATTGCCGAATTGCAGAGCGCGCCTGCGCGAACGCCGCTTTAAGCGCGCGGATGCGATTTTTTATAAATTTCCAGCAATTGCGCATTGTCGTAGTCGGTATAGCGCTGTGTGGTGGTCACCGATGCATGGCCCAGTAATTCCTGAATAACGCGCAGGTTGGCACCGCCCGCCAGAATATGCGTTGCGAAGCTGTGGCGCAGCGCGTGCGGCGTGAGCGTTTCGGGCAGGTTCAGCGCGCGGCGCAAGTCGCGCAGGCGTTTTTGCGCAACGCCCTGATGCATGCGCTTGCCGCGTTCGCCCACGAACAGGGGCGATGTTTTTTCCCATGCCACGGGCGCCCCAGCGATATAGGCATCGATGGTTTTTTCAACCACGGGCAGCACAGGCACGATGCGTTCCTTGCGTCCTTTACCCATGACGCGCACTTCGCCGTTTTGCGGGCGGGTGCCGAAATTCAGCTGCAATGCCTCGTCGATACGAAGCCCGCAGCCATAGAGCAGCATGAACAGCGCCGCATCGCGCAGCCCCACCCATTCGGCATCTTCGGGCGCAAGGATGTCGGCGTTTTCGACCAATTTCATCGCCTGATCGGGCGGCAGGGCGCGCGGCAGTTTCTTGGGCTGCTTGGGTGTGCGGATACGGCCGATGGCGGCGTTGTGCAAATGGCCGTTCTTATCCAGCCACTTCATGAAATTGCGCATGGATGCCAGCGCGCGCGCGCGCGTGGCGGCGCCGGCGCCTTCGCCCGTGCGCTTGGCCAGCCAGCTGCGGAAATCGCGGATGGAGGCATCGCCAAGATCATTGAGCGAGGGCGGCCGCGCCAGATGTCTGGTTAAAAAATCGCAGAAATAATGCACATCGGACAAATAGGCGCGCAGCGTATGGCGTGAAAAACGCTTTTCATGCGTCAGGTACAGCGTCCATGCGCCGAAGGCCGCCTGCAAATCCGCGGCAGCGGAAAGAGGGGTGTCTGTCAGTCCCGAATGTCCAGCCATAGGCGGAAGCAACGCTCCACTACTTGCGCAAGGAAGCCGACCTGGTCAATCGCCATGTCGGGGCGGAAAGCTTCGGGGTCGCGCGATCCGAAAGCCATGATGCCCGCCGGTGTATTGACGCTGATTTCAAGGCGCAGCAATGCCTGGCTTTTGACCAGCCCTGCGCCGGGGCCGAAGATTTCTTCGGTGCCGTTGATGCTGGATTGCAAGAGCGCATCGCCGGTGCCCAGATATTTTTCAACCGTGCCGCGATGGGCGAAGCGGATGCCGGTCTGGTTGACGAAGGGGATTTCCTTTGATGTCGATTCAATCACCAGATTGACGGTGTCGACATCCAGCAGAACGGGGAAGTCCTGCGTCATGACAGAGATGAATTCTTCAAAGCTTTCCGCCTCCAGCAGCACCAATACGGCCGTCTGGATGCGCGAATAGTTCGACATGTTCGCGCGGGCGGTTTCGATCAGCTCGCGCTGCACGCGCTGGGCGTTGCTTTTGTCGGCCTTCAGGCGCGTCAGCAGGGCTTGCTGGAAATTCACAACGCCCTTGCCGCCGCCTTCGACCGGTGCGTCCATGTCTTCCAGCACGTCGGGGTGACGGATAAAGAAATCCTTTTTCCCGCGCAGGTAAGAAATCACGTCGTCTTCGGTCATGGTATGTGCCGTCATCTGCTTCGCCGTCATGGTGTGTGGTTCAATCCTCAGGCAGCGTCGAGGATGCTCTGGCCGGTTTTCGCCCAGTCGGATACGAAAGCGGCGAGGCCTTTGTCGGTCAGCGGGTGGCTGTACAGCTGGCGGATAACGGCCGGCGGAATGGTGGCCACATGCGCGCCCATTTTCGCGGATTCAACCAGATGGATCGGGTTGCGCACAGAGGCAACCAGTACCTCGGTTTCAATCGCGGGGTATTGGTTATAGATGTCGACGATTTCAGAAATGAGGCCAAGGCCATCCTGACCGATGTCATCCAGGCGACCGACGAAGGGCGATACAAACGTGGCGCCCGCTTTTGCCGCAAGGATCGCCTGCGCGGCAGAGAAGCAAAGGGTGACGTTCACCATCGTGCCGTTGTCGGACAGTGCCTTGCAAACTTTGAGGCCATCGGGCGTCAGCGGTACTTTGACCGCGACGTTTTTGGCGATGCGCGCCAGGCGCTGGCCTTCTTTCAGCATCGTGGCGTAATCCGTCGCGGCGACTTCCGCGCTGACGGGGCCATCGACCACGCCGCAGATCTCTTCGATCAGGGCGATGAAGTTTTTCGCACCCGATTTGGCGACGAGGGACGGGTTGGTGGTGACGCCATCCAGAAGACCTGTGGATGCTAAGTCTTTGATTTCGGCAATATCAGCGGTGTCGACGAAGAATTTCATGGCGGCGTCCCTTTCTTTTGAACCGGGATTAGTGTATCTGATGGGTATGTCCCAATCCAGTTTTTTATCGCCGGAAAATCCGCCCGCGCAAGGGGTGGAAACGGGGCGGCGGGTGCAGGTGCTTGTCCCCGGTCCGCTCCCGCGCGCCTACGATTATGTCCTGCCGGAGGGGATGGAGGCAAACGCCGGTGATTATGTAAGCGTGCCCTTCGGCAAGCGCGATACGGCGGGTGTTGTCTGGTCAACCGATGCGCCCGATACAACAGTCGATCCCAAAAAATTGAAATTCGTGCAGCAGGTCTATGCGGTCTGCCCGCCCATGCCGCCCGCCCACCGCGCGTTTCTGGACCGCGTCGCGCGTTATACCATGGCAGATCTGGGCGCTGTTTTGAAAATGTCCTTGAGCGCGCCGGACGCGCTGACGCCGCCCAAATCGGTGCCTGCCTATACGCTGGGCGATACGCCGCGCAAAGCCACCGCGCACCGCGAAAAAATTCTGAGCCTGTTATCCGACGGCGTGCCGCGCCGCGGGGCGGAAATTGCGGCCATGGTCGGCTGCACGCAGGCCGTGGTGCGCGCGATGGCCGCGACGGGGCTGATCAAACCCGCATCGGTTGCAGCGCCCGTGCCGTGCCGCGTGGTCGATTTATCGCCGCCCCGGCTGGATTTTACGGACGCGCAGCAAGAGGCCGCCCGTGCCCTGCGTGATATCACCGCGCAGCAAAAATTCGCCGCCGTACTGCTGGACGGCGTCACGGGTTCGGGCAAGACCGAAGTTTATTTCGAAGCCGTCGCGGCGGCGCTTGCCGCTGGCAAACAGGCTCTGGTGCTGCTGCCGGAAATTTCGCTGTCGGCGCAGTTTATGGCGCGGTTCACACGCCGCTTTGGCACGGCGCCCGCCATCTGGCATTCCGAAGTGCCCGCCGCGCAGCGCCGTCTTGTCTGGCAGGGCGTGGCCGAGGGGCGCACCAAGGTTGTGATCGGCGCGCGCTCTGCGCTGTTTTTGCCCTTCGCCGATCTGGGCGTGATCGTGGTCGACGAAGAACACGATGCGTCTTACAAACAAGAAGAAGGCGTGATGTACCACGCGCGCGACATGGCGGTGCTGCGCGCGCGGCTGGGCGCGTTTCCCGCTGTGCTGGTTTCGGCGACGCCATCGCTGGAAACCATGACCAATGTACAGGCGGGTAAATATGATTATCTTCATCTGCCGTCACGTTTTGGCGGGGCGGCTTTGCCGTCGATGCAGGTGGTCGACATGCGCCGCGATGCGCCCGCGCGCCAAAAATTTATTTCCCCGCCGCTTGCGGATGCGCTTCAGAAAAATCTGGAAGCGGGCGAACAATCGCTTTTGTTCCTCAATCGGCGCGGTTATGCGCCGTTGACGCTGTGCCGCACCTGCGGGCATCGTTTCCAGTGCCCGTCCTGCACGGCATGGCTGGTCGAACATCGCCGTCATGGGCGTTTGCAGTGCCATCACTGCGGCTTCAGTCAAAAAATGCCGACCGTCTGTCCCTCCTGCAATGACGAAGGCAGCTTCGCCGCCTGCGGTCCGGGGGTGGAGCGTATTCAGGAAGAAGTGCAGGAACTTCTGCCCGATGCGCGCACGCTGATATTGGCGAGCGATATCACCGGCAGCGCGAACATGATCCGAAGCGCGATCGATGACATTGAAAAAGGCGAGGTCGATATCATCATCGGCACGCAGATTGTGGCGAAGGGGCACCATTTCCCCGCGCTGACGCTGGTCGGCGTGGTCGATGCCGATCTGGGGCTGTCGGGCGGCGATTTGCGCGCGGGGGAGCGCACGTTTCAGCTGCTGCAGCAGGTGTCGGGCCGCGCGGGGCGGGGCGAAAAACCGGGGCGTGTTTTCCTGCAAACCTATATGCCCGAACAGAATGTGATACGCGCGCTGGCGGCAGGCGATCGCGATGCGTTTTTGGCCGCCGAAGGGCAAGAACGCGCCCGCGCGGGCATGCCGCCCCATGGTAAACTGGCATCGTTGATTTTACAGGCGCAGGACGAGGTAAAGCTAGACCAGTTCTGCCGGATGCTGGCGCAGCGCGCGCCGCGTTATGATGATATCCGCGTGCTCGGCCCCGCGCCGGCGCCGCTCGCATTCTTGCGCGGCAAACACCGTCGCCGTTTTCTGATCCGCAGCGGGCGGGATATCAACATGCAAAATTATCTGGCCGAATGGCTGTCGCCTATCAAGACGCCGTCTCATATTCAGTTAAAAGTCGACATCGACCCGCAAAGCTTTTTCTGATTTTACGCGTTACATGTTTGCGCGTTCTATGTGCTGTATGCCGGCGTGAAATGCGCGACCAGCCGCGTATTGCTGCTGTCCACCAATGCCCAGTCTTCGGCATCGCTTTCAAACACGGCCAGCGTGGCGGGAGGGAAGCCCTCGAACATCAGCATATCCGCGCCGGCCAGTGTCATCGCCAGTTCCATGATGCCCGGGTTGTGCGCGACCAGCAGCAGGCGGTCCAGCTTGCCCGCAAGGCCATGCACGGCCTCCAAAAGTCCGTCGGCGGGCGCCAGATACAGCGCACGGTCGAACCGGCTGGTGACAGGGCTTTTGACATTGCCGAACAGCTCTTCGGCGACCAGACGGGCGGTTGAAATGGTGCGCAGGGAATCGGACGCCAGAATGAATTCGGGCGCCATGTCCTGCGCCTTCATAAAACGGCCCACGTCGCGCCCCTCGGCACGGCCGCGGATGGTCAGGACGCGGGCATGGTCGCCGTCCTGCAGGGTGCTGCCAGCGTCGGCTTCGGCATGGCGCAAAAGATAAAGCGTTTTCATTTGACCTTAATCGACGTTATTCCCTATAGATGTGCGTAGCGTAACGCATTGAAGGAGTGTTGTCATGTCGGAAGCCGCCAGTACGCGTGATTATGTCGCCGTGCTTGATATCGGGTCGAACGCCGTGCGTCTGGTCGTGTATGACGGCATGAACCGCGTCCCCGTTAAAATCCATAATGAACGCGACCTTTGCGGCCTTGGCGCAGATCTGGGCAAAACCGGCCGTTTGAACCACGATGGCGTTGAAAAAGCGATGCAAACCATCGGCCGTTTCGCCGCGCTGATTGCCGCCATGAAAATCACCACGGTACTGTCCGTGGCAACCGCCGCCCTGCGCGAAGCGGCCGATGGCCCCGCGTTTATTGCGGCGGTGCAAAAGAAATTCGGCCTCGACATCCGCGTGATTGAGGGAGAAGAAGAAGCCCGCCTCTCCGCGATCGGCGTCATGATGAATGGCCTCGGCGAACGCGGCGTGATCGGTGATTTCGGCGGCGGCTCGCTGGAGCTTATTCAGGTCATCTACAATAACGTGAATAACAAACAAAGCTTTCCCATCGGATCGCACCGTTTGCATGCGCTGCCGAACCGTGATGAACAGCGCAAGTTCATCGAGGGGCATCTGGCTGGCGCGCGGTTTATCGAGCAAAGCGCAGGCGGCGATTTTTACGCCCTTGGCGGTTCGTGGCGCGCGATGGCCAAGGCGCATATCCACATGACCGGCCACCCGCTGAAAGTGATGGACCAATACAGCATGTCGGGCGAAAAAGCTTTGGCCTTTGCGCAAATGCTGGCGACGCAGGATATTGCCGAGATGGAGCGCACCACGGGTCTTTCGAAAAAACGCCTGCAGGATATCGGCCCCGCCGCGCTGGCGCTGGCCTGCGTGCTGGAGCGGATGAAGCCCGACCGCGTCCTCTTCTCCGCCACCGGCCTGCGCGAAGGGATTATTTTTGACGCTCTGCCGCCGGCTGTGCAAAAACAAGACGCGCTGATTGCCAGCAGCCGCAAGGTGGCCATGAAGATCAGCCGCTTCGACGACGTCAAGGCATTCCATGCCATGGCCGATTGGCTGGCGCCGTTATTCACCGCGCAGCATGATGATTTCATCACGCTGCTGGAAGCGGCTTGCCTGCTCAGCGATACCGGCTGGTTCGAGCACGAAGATTATCAGGCGCTGCATGCGTTTGAACGTATTCTGCTGCTGCCGCTGTATGGCGTTGACCATACCGGCCGCGCGTTTCTGGCGCTGGCCAACTATGTACGCTATGGCGGACGCGGCGATGACAAGGCAGCCGATGCGGCGCGCCATATCCTCACGCGCGGCAGTGTGTCGCTGGCCATTATCGTCGGCCTTGGCATGCGTGTGGCCTATCTGCTGACGGGCGGCGCGCTGAGTTTGCTGAAAGGCGCCACGCTCGAGATGACCGAAGATCAGGTCATCCTGCGCCTGAGCGGCCCTGCCGCGGGCCTGCACGCCGGCGCGATTGACGAGGCGATGAAAGATTTGGCCGAAATGCTCGGCCGTGCGTGCCGCGTGGTGGCGGATTGACGGCCGTGCCCGCCGCTGCTCCGTCTTGGCGCGGGCGCCAGGGGGACGCGGTGCGGAAAATATTTTTTGCCCATTTGCAGGCGCAGGGTTTCTACCGCACGGACGAGCGCGCGCGTGATATTTCAGGTTTTCAACGCCCGCGCCGCGATGGTGGGTATGATCTGGTCGAAATCCAATTCGACAAATATGCCCGTCCTTTTTTCTGGGTACATCTGGGCATCGCGCCGGCGGCCGGTGTCACGCTGCCCGCGCAGGCCCATACGGCGGCGGCGGATGTGCGTATTTACCACCTTGCCCTGCGCGCGCGCCTGCGGCGTAAATTCGGCCTTTCGCTGCTGGGCCGTCTGCTGCGCGGGCAATATATCTGCGATGATCTGGCGCGGGATGCCGCCGCGCAGTTCGATGCTGCCGAAAAATGGTTTGCCGATCCGGCGCATCCACTGCCATCGGTTGTTGTGCATGATTATTCTGACGTGATTGCGCGTATGCAAAAACAGGCAGAAGCCGGTTAAGCCGTCTTCACCAGCTTCAATCGGCTATTTTCGACCGCAATCGCCAGCTTGCCATCGCGCAGGGCGAGGGCTTCTTTGCCGAAAATCTTGAAACGCCAGCCGGACATGGCGGGCACTTTCGATTCCTTGCCATAGGCGGCGATCAATTCCAGATCGGCGGCGGTGCAGAGCAGTTTGGCCGCGACCTGTTCGTTTTCGCATTTCAATTTGAGCAGCACGCGCAAAAGATCGATCGTCGGGGCAATGCCAGGCGGGAAGGCGGGGCGGGGCTCCCACTTCGGGCAGGTTTCGACGTCGGCTTCGGTGCCGCGCTTGACGGCTTCCAGCAGGCTCTTGCCGCGTTCGCTGTTGCCGAAACCCTGGTGCACGTTGCGCATTTTGTTCAGCGCGTCGCTGCTGGCAGGCGGGTGCGTGGCGATTTCGGCCAGCGCTTCGTCCTTCAGAATACGGCCGCGGGGCACGTCGTGCTGCTGCGCCAGCGTTTCGCGCCAAGCGGCGATTTCGCGCAGGATGCACAGTGTGCGCGGCTTGTGGTTGGGTATGCGGATACGCTCCCACGCGTCTTCGGGCTTGGTCAGATAAAGGCTTTTATCCATCAGGCCTTTCATCTCGTCCCTGATCCACGTGGTGCGGCCCATTTTTTCAAGCTTCTCGAGCAGCTTCACGTAAATCTTGCGCAGGTGCGTCACATCGGCCAGCGCGTATTTCAGCTGCTTGGACGTCAGCGGGCGTGCCGACCAGTCGGTGAAACGGCTGGATTTATCAATCTGCTTTTTGGCCAGCGTGTTGACCAATACCTCATAGCTCACCTGTTCGCCAAATCCGCAGACCATGGCGGCGATCTGGGTGTCGAAAACGGGGGTGGGCAGCTTGCCATGTTCGTTGAAGAAAATTTCAAGGTCCTGACGGCAGGCATGGAAGACCTTCAGCACTTTTTTATCCAGCATCACCTCGTAAAACGGGGCGAGGTCGATTCCTTCGGCCAGCGGGTCAATCGCATAGGGCTCTTCATCATCGCCGCAAACCTGGATCAGGCACAGATGCGGCCAATACGTCTTTTCGCGGATAAACTCGGTATCGACCGTCACAAAGGCCGATTTCTTGAGCCGCGTACAAAGCGTTTTAAGGTCTTTTGTGGTTGTGATGAGCGTCATGTTGAAATTAAACTAATCCAAAACGGACGGCTTTACCATAGGGTATTTCAGGTTGGAGATTTCTGCCAACGGAGCTTCGCGATACTCTTAAACTTGCTGATATTCAGAGTACCCTTTTCATTTCGGGCTTTTGACCCTGGCACATTTAACGCTGCGACAACCTCTTCTCTCATCGCTTCATATATCTCATAGGTATTAAAATCTTTGTCGAGAAGCACAAGCAGTACGCTATCCCAGTCTTTGGTTTTATCCAGGCGGCCAAGCTTTTTCCCTAGGCTTGAACTTGAAAGTACGCGTCGCCCTTTAATTTGAACGCGCAAGATTATTCCGTCACGTTCTTCAGTGGCGTCGTATCCGGCCTGCCGTGCCGGTGTAAGTTTAAGACCCAGAATCTGCGCGGCCTCATATTCAGCAATTTCACCAGTGACACCAAGCGGCTTGTCTGTGATGTCCTGATACTCTTGGGCAAGAATTTTGGCTTCGTGAAGTATTTCTATTGCACGGTCGGACATGTTGTCTCTCTGACAGAAAAAAGGAAGTGTCACTTTATCACGACAAATTAAGGGAGGCGTTGGCGATTGAGGATGGGGTGTCAAAAAACGAGTGTCATTATTACGTAAATATAACGCCCCGCACCATTTGTTTTCCCGCCGCGTTTCTGTTAAAACCGGAGTCCTGAAAGGCTGCCTTTTGCCCGTAGCGGGCGGGGCGGGCCGGAACTTTGTACAATAGAGGACACCATGCACGCCTATCGCTCCCATACCTGTGGCCAGCTTCGTCTTGCCGATAAAGGCCAGACGGTCAAAATCTCCGGCTGGATTCACCGCAAACGCGACCATGGCGGGCTGTTGTTCATCGACCTGCGCGACCATTACGGCCTGACGCAATGTGTGATCAACACGGATAACCCCGTGTTTGCCGAAATTGAAAAACTGCGCCTTGAAAACGTGATCTGTGTCACGGGCGAAGTGCTGGCGCGGACGCCCGAAACCACCAACAAGCATCTGCCGACGGGCGAGATTGAACTGCGCGTGAAAGACTTCACGCTGCTGTCCGCCCCTGTGAACGACATGCTGCCGCTGCAGGTCAACTCGGACGAACCGTATGGCGAAGACGTGCGCCTGCGCTACCGCTTCCTCGACCTGCGCCGCGACGTGCTGCATAAAAACATCGTCCTGCGCAGCGACGTTGTCTCGTCCCTGCGCCGCCGCATGCTGGAGCAAGGCTTCCGCGAATTCCAGACGCCGATTTTGACGGCGTCTTCGCCCGAAGGCGCGCGCGACTTCCTGGTGCCGTCGCGTCTGCATCCGGGCAAATTCTACGCCCTGCCGCAAGCGCCGCAGCAGTTCAAGCAGCTGCTGATGATGTCGGGCTTCGACCGTTACTTCCAGATCGCGCCTTGCTTCCGCGACGAAGACGCGCGCGCAGACCGCACGGCGGGCGAGTTCTATCAGCTCGACATGGAAATGTCGTTCGTGACGCAGGATGATATTTTCGCCGTCATGGAAAACGTGATCGGCGGCATGTTCGAAGAATTCTCGTCCTTTACCGGCAAAAAATTCGACGTATCGCCCGCGCCGTTCATCCGCATCCCGTTCGATGAATCGATGCTGAAATACGGCAACGACAAACCCGACCTGCGCAACCCGCTGGTCATTACCGACGTCACCGAAGTTTTTGCGCGCGAAGATGTCGAATTCAAGGCGTTCAAGGGCGTGATCGGCATGGGCGGCGTTGTTCGCGCCATCCGCGCACCCAAGGTGGGCGACCGCCCCCGCAGCTTCTTCGACAAGCTGAATGACTGGGCGAAAGGCGAGGGCGCTGTCGGTCTCGGCTATGTCGTGTTCGAAGGTGCCGAAGGCAAAGGGCCGATTGCCAAGTTCATCCCTGCCGCCGCGCAGGATGCGCTTAAAAAACTCACGGGGGCCGAAGACGGCGATGCCGTATTCTTTGTCTGCGATCAGGCCGCGAAGGCGGCGCCGCTGGCTGGTAAAGCCCGTACCAAAATCGCCGAAGACATGGACATCATCGACAAATCGAAATTTATTTTCTGCTGGATCGTCGATTTCCCGATGTTTGAAATCAATGACAAAACGGGCAATGTCGATTTCTCGCACAACCCCTTCTCGATGCCCGCAGGCGGGCTTGAGGCGCTGAATACGCAAGACCCGCTGAAGATCAAAGCCGTGCAGTACGACTGCGTTTTGAACGGCATCGAACTGGCATCGGGCGGTATCCGCAACCACATCCCCGAAGCGATGGAACGCGCGTTCGAAATCGCGGGCTATCCCAAGGGTGCCGTGCAGGCGAAGTTTGGCGGCATGTACAATGCCTTTAAATTCGGCGCGCCCCCGCATGGCGGCTGCGCATTCGGTATCGACCGCATGGTCATGTTCCTGGCGGACGAGCCGAACGTACGCGAAGTCATCGCATTCCCCATGAACCAGCAAGCCGAAGACCTGCTGATGGGTGCCCCCAGCGAAGCCGAGCCGCACCAGCTGCGCGATGTGCATATCAAGCTGGAGCTGCCCAAGGCGCAAGCGAAGGCAGATGCCCCCGTCAAGGCGGCGGGCTGATCGTGACGGCGCAAAAATCGCAAACCGGCAGCAACACCGCTGCCGGTCGCGCGGCTGCCGCCGGCTATGACGGTCAATTCCGCGTGGCGGGATATGACGGGAATTACTATGCCTCGACCCTGACCGAAGACCGCACATGGCCTGCGCTGGATAGCGCGGTGGAGGCTGACGTCTGCATCGTCGGCGGGGGATTTGCGGGGGTGAATACGCTGCTGGGGCTGCGCGAACGTGGCGTGGATGCTGTCCTGCTGGAAGCATCGCGCATCGGCTGGGGCGCATCCGGCCGCAATGCCGGTTTTGTCGCAAAAGGCTATGCGGCGGGCGAGGCCAGTTTGCTGAGCAAATACGGCAAGGACAAAGCCAAACGTCTGGTGACGCTGACCAAAAATGCGCGCGGTCTTATCCGTGATCGCATCAATAAATACAATATCGACTGCGGCCCCGTGATTGACGGCGTGCTGACCGTGGCCTGGCACGACCAGCCGGGTGAATTGGTCGATACCATCAAAATCGCCAACGAAGATTTCGATCTGGGCTTTGAATTCAAAAGTCGCGAGGAAGTGCGCGAAATGTGCCGCACCAGCCGTTATTACGACGGCATCTTCTCGCCGCATGATTTCCAAATGAACCCGCTGAAATTCCTGCGCGGGCTTGCTTTTGCGGCGGATCGTCTTGGCGGCCGCATTTACGAGCAAAGTGCGGTGACGTCGATGGCCAAGGACGGAGGCGCATGGGTTGTGAAAACCGCGCAAGGATCGGTACGCGCGAAGCATGTGGTGCTGTCGACCGCCGTTTATGGCGATGCGGTCGATAAACGCCTGCAATTCGCGGCGATCCCCGTGCAGACGTATATCATGGTGACCGAGCCGATCAGCGAAGATGCCTATGCCGCGTCACTGAACACCAAATATGCGATTTACGATACGCGTTTTTGCAGCGACTATTACCGCCGCCTGCCCGAAGGGCGGCTGCTCTGGGGTGGGCGCGTGGGTCTGTTCGCGCATCCCGATAACATTGCCGAGGCGATGACGGGGGATTTGCTCAAGGTTTATCCGCAGCTCAAAGGCCTCGTGAAGCCAGCCTTTGCATGGTCGGGGCTGCTCAGCTATGCCGCGCATAAAATGCCGATGATCGGCATGCTGGAAGACGGTCTTTGGTACAATACCGGCTACGGCGGGCACGGGCTTTGCCCGACCACGGCGGGCGGCGAGATTGTGGCTGCGGCGATTGCCTCGGCCGATCAGGGCTATCATGCCTTTGACGATTTCCGCCTGTCGTTTACGGGCGGCAAGGCCGGACGCTATGGCGCGCAGATGATTTATTTGTGGTGGAAGCTGCGTGACCATCTAAACATCTGATATCACGCAGTAAAAAGCAGGCTATTTTTCCGTATTGTTTGTTGACATAAGGGGCTGCGCTTTTTAAAGTGACGGCATTTCCCGTTTTATTTTTTAAAGGCGCCCCAGTATGGATAACCAGCCCCACACCCCCAACCTGCGCGAAGACACCCGCCGCCTGGCTGCCGCCCTTGGCCGTTTTGCCAAAAGCCTGCGTTTGTACCTGACGTCGCAAGACACGCTGGATCAGCGTCTGGCCGCGGCAGTGGAGGCGGGCGATATCGCGCGTATCGAAAAAGCCGCCGCGGAAGGGGGCAATGTCAACCGCCTGAGCAGCTGGCGCGAAGATTCCGTGCTGCTGAAAGCCATCGAAAGCGGCAAGCCAGAGGTGGTCTCCGCGCTGCTGGCATTGGGCGCGAAGCCGAATTTGAAGGTCGGATATGGTGATACGACCGCCATGGCCGTCGCCGCCAAAAAAGGCAATGCGCAGATCATGACGATGATGATCGATGCGGGCGGCGATGTGAATGCGAAAACATCGGCAGGCATCAACCTGTTCACCTATGCCGTCGCCACCCGAAACGATGCGATGGCCGACCTGCTGGCGGATCGCGGCGCCAAGGTGGATACAGGCCGCAATGGCGAATGGTCTGCGCTGGCCTATGCCGCGCGCAATAACGACGAGAAACGCGTACGACAGCTGCTGGATCTGGACGTGCGCACCTATGTGCGCAATCCCGACGGCCACAGCGCGCTGACGATTGCCCGCGCCTGCGAAAATTTTGACGTGGCAAATCTTATTCAGGCGCATATCGATGCCAAGGTGCCCGCATGGCAGGCCGTCGATGCCGATCAGGTCGCGCATGTCGGCATTTTCCGGGCGCAGGGCTACCGCCTGACGGAAATCTTTAATTTCAAAACCGAAGAAGCCACGCTGGTCACGCATAATTTTGAAACAGGCAAGGACAGCACCATCGTGCGCGCCTTTGCGGCGGTCGCGGCGAAATCGAAAATCGAAGAAGCGCGCAGCCATCTGCCTGCCCCCAAATCTGCCGCGCCCGCAACAGGAAAGTAAACATGACGCTATCGCCCGCCCAGATGGTCACCGATGCCGAATACGACCGCCGCCTGCAGCGCGCGCCGACGGCATTCGAAATCTTTCTGGACATGGACGGCGTGATTGCCGATTTCGACGTGCATGCCGTGGGCAAGCGCGATGAAAACGGCGCGCCGCTTTGGGATACGCTGGATTTTGCCTGGTGGTCGACGATGCCTGCGTTCGAGGGTATGAAAGAATTCCACGCGGCGCTTTTGCGCTTCGGCAATGTGCGTTTTCTCAGCTCTCCTTCGCTCAGCCCCGATTGCTTTCACGGCAAGGCTGCGTGGATACAGTCACATTGGGGCAAATGGGCGCTGCGGGATTTGATTTTGTGCCGTGCGCAGGATAAATGCCTGCTGGCACGCCCGCACCATATCCTTATCGATGACCGCGACAGCAATATTGCGCAGTGGGTGCAGGCGGGCGGTATCGGCATTCTTCACGCCGGCGACATGACGGCAACACTGAAAACCGTCGAGGCGCTGGTGGGGGCAGCCAGCGCCTCTCAGGCGGTATAAGTTATTTTTTGAATTTACGCGGCGCGGTTGGCGCGGCGACGTTGTTTATCGCTGTACAGCGCGGCATCTGCGGTGCGGTACAGGTCCGCATAGGCCGTTTGCGTATCCACATCGGCCAGGCCGACGCTTGCGCCGAAACGTAGCGTTTGGCCGTGATATTCAATCTCGATATTATTCAGCTCGGCGCGCAGGATGTCGATGCGGCCTTTGGCTTTGGCCGCATCGGTTTCGGTCATGAGCACCGCGAATTCATCACCGCCGAAGCGGGCGATACCATCCAGCAGGCGCAGGTTGCGCGACAAAATCTCGGCGACTTCTTTCAGGCAGGCATCGCCCGCATGGTGGCCATGCGTGTCGTTGATATGCTTGAACAGATCCAGGTCGATCAGCAGCAGGCAGCCGGCTTCGGCATTGTTGTGGCGGCGCTGGCGGGCGCGTTCTTGCGTGAAAAAGTTTTCAAACCCGCGGCGGTTCATCAGACCGGTCAGCGCGTCGGAGCTGGCGAGGGCTTCCAGCTCGCGGATGCGCTTTTCCTGCTCGGCAATCATTTTTTCCGCGACGCTCAGGCGGCTTTGCGTATCGGTCAACAGGGCGGTCGTGGTGCTGTGCAGGCGGTCGGCAGCGGTGATCCCGTGTGCGATCAGGCCAGCGGGCACGGCCGTGGTTTCGTTCAGAACGATGTCGGCGACAGGTGCGGTCATGATGTTTCCCTTGGATGGATTTCCCTACGCCAGAAGGATATGCCAAATCTGTGCCAGGTTTATGGATAGCGTATGTTCGGATATATATTCAATAAAATCAATAATTTAATGTTTCTGAGGGGCGCCACGCTGGCCGGTAAAGTCTGTCTCGCGGAAAAACCTGCCGCAGCCGCGCGGTTGTTTTTGCCCCTTCATGCGTTAGATTGTTATAGGCTAGTCAGAGTCGCGCTTCTCGCGGCGAAAGGGTGTTTCGGGATATGAAGATTTCTCCAATCGTACCAAAGCTGTTTATCTGTGTCTTGCTGGCGACGGCGGGCATCGGCGTTTTGTCGTTGTGGCAGCAAAGCTCGGCCGCCGGTACGTCCGCGCCGCCCATGCCCGACATTCCGGCCGAACGTGCCGTGCCGCCCAAAGCGGCCGAAGCCGCCGTACCGCCCGCCGCGCAGGTGGCCACCCATCTGGCGCAATTCGCCCCGCACAAAGCGCTCTATGAAATGCGCATGGTGGCGGTAAGCAGCGGCGCAGGGCTCAGCGATATTCGCGGCAACATGATGTACGAACAGGATGACACCTGCGACGCGTGGACGACCGATCATAGATTCACCATCGAATACGCCTATCCCGAACGCCCGTCGACGGTCAACACCACGCACTATGTATCGTGGGAAGCGAAAGACCAGAGCCAGTTCCAGTTCAATTCCGAGCGCGCTGAAAACGGCACGCCGGTCGAGCAGTTGCGCGGATCCGTCACGCGCGGTACCGACGGTAGCGCCACGGCCGAATTCTCCCGTCCGCAGGATCTGTATTTTGAACTGCCCAAAGGCTATGTACTCCCCAGCTTTCATACCAGCGAGATCATCCGCGTGGCGCGCGAGGGCAAAAAGACCTATCACGCCGTGCTGTTTGACGGCACCGACAAGGAAGGCCCCGTTGAAGTCAACGCCATCGTCACGCGCAAGCTGACAATGGACGACGTGATGAAATACGTTCCTGCCGACACGCCCAAAGACGGCAAGAAAATGGACAAGTCGCTGCTGTCCGGCGATGCGTGGCTGGTCCGCATGGCGGTCTTCCCGGCGCAGGATGACGAAAACATGTCGCCGACCTATGAAATGGATCTGGTGCTGCACGACAACGGCGTGGTCAGTCATGTCCTGGTCGATTACAAAAGCTTCAAGGTCGAACAGACCCTGACCGCGATTGAGCCGATTGCCAAGCAGGCCTGCCCCTGATCTGCGTCCCGTTTAAAATTCGCTAACAAGTCTTAACCGAATGTTAAGCTTTCTCCGCGTATAACGAGGGGGAGGGCTGCCGATATCTGCCTGATTTCAAGGAGATGTCTATGAAAAAGAAAGTACTGATCGTCGAAGACAACGAACTGAACATGAAGTTGTTCGAAGATCTTCTGGGCGCGCATGGCTATGACACCATCAAAACGCGCGACGGCGGGCAGGTGCTGGATATCGCCCGCAGCCAGTTGCCGGATCTGATCATCATGGACATTCAATTGCCCGAGGTATCGGGGCTTGAAGTCACCCAGTGGCTCAAGGCCGATAACGACCTGCGGCGTATTCCCGTGATCGCCGTCACGGCCTTCGCCATGAAGGGGGATGAAGAGAAAATCCGTCAGGGCGGGTGCGAAGATTATGTCAGCAAACCGATCTCGATCATCGACTTTATGCAGGTGGTTCAAAAACACCTCGAGAAGTAAGCCAAATATCCTTTAAAAAATAAGGCTTTAAAACGGGTAATTCTTCCTTTAACATTTTGCTTTAGGGTTGTTTAGGAAGGGCCTCCTTCCTCAAAATGTGCCGCCAAGGCTGGGGATTCAAATTTCATGACTGCACGCGTACTGGTCGTCGATGACATTCTGCCGAACGTCAAACTTCTCGAAGCCAAGCTGAGCGGAGAATACTTCGATGTGATCACCGCAACCAGCGGCGCGGAAGGCATTCAGAAAGCCGAAAGCCAGAGCCCCGATATCATCCTGCTCGACGTCATGATGCCCGGCATGGACGGGTTTGAAACCTGCCAGCGCCTGAAAAGCAATCCCGCGACCGCGCATATCCCTGTGGTGATGGTGACCGCGCTGACGGACGCCACCGACCGCGTGCGCGGGCTTGAATCCGGCGCCGATGATTTTCTGTCGAAACCCGTCAACGATATCGCATTGATGGCGCGCGTGCGCTCGCTCGTGCGTCTGAAGATGACGGTCGATGAATGGCGCATCCGCGAAAATACCGCGAACCAGTTCGGCTTTGTCGGCAACAAGGGCACGTTTCTGGCCGAACCGTCCGAAAAAGCGCGCGTGATGATTATCGAAGATAAAAACTTCGAAAGCGAAAAATTCATTGAAACGCTGAAACGCGACGATGACGAGGTCATTGCGGTGCGCAGCGGTGATCAGGCCATGGAAATGGCGCAGCGCAGCGATTTCGACATCATCACCGTCAGCCTGAATTTGCAGCATGAAGACGGCCTGCGTCTTTGCTCCCATCTGCGGTCGAGCGAGCGCACGCGCGCCGTGCCCATTTTGATGGTGGCAGAAGAAGCCGACATGAAACGCATCGCGCAGGGGCTTGAAATCGGCGCGCACGATTATATCCTGCGCCCCGTCGACCGTAATGAACTGCTGGCACGCGTGCGCACGCAGATCCGCCGCAAACGTTATCAGGACCGCCTGCGTGCGAACTATGAGCAGAGCCTGTCCCTCGCGCTTACCGACAGCCTGACGGGGCTTTTCAACCGCCGTTATCTGATGGTGCACCTTGAAAAGCTGCTGAATAAAAATAAAGAGAGCAACAAGTCGCTTTGCGCGCTGATGATGGACATCGACCATTTCAAGAAGATCAACGATACCTATGGCCACCAGGTCGGCGACGATGTTCTCAAGATTTTCGCCGAACGGGTATCGCAGCGTCTGCGCAGTTTTGACCTTGTCGCCCGTCTGGGGGGCGAGGAATTTGTGGTCGTGCTGCCCGATATCAGTCAGGACATGGCCTTTCAGGTGGCCGAACGTCTGCGCAAGGGCATTTGCAATACCAGGTTCGAAGTCTCCGGCCCCAACGGCCCCATCGATGTCAGCGTCAGCGTGGGCGGTGTGATGATCACCGGCGGTGGCGACAACATGAAAGTCGAAGACGTTCTGAAGCTGGCCGATGACGAGCTTTATAAATCGAAAGAGCAGGGCCGCAACCGCGTGTACTTCGCCGGTCATGGCCACGTGCAATTGCCCGACCGCGCCCCGCCGCCGCCGAACCCCGATGGCAGCGCTGCTGCCGAAGAAAAAGTGAACGGCGATACGATCAAGAAAATTATCTAGTTTTTATGCCGCCGTGCGTCCGTTGATGGTTCCCATCCGGCGGAGAGCATAGGCTGCTGAACAGAAAAAAGGCGGCGCTGATACAGCGGCCGCCTTTTTGCTTGCGCGAGGGCAATGAAGATTACTTCATTTTGCCTTCGGTGTAGACTTCGTGCACGCGCTTCTTCGGATTGAACTTGCGCAGTTTCAGTTTATCCGTCGTGTTGCGGGAATTCTTTTCAGAGAAATAAACGTGATCGCCATCGGGGCTGACCAGTTTAATCGTTGCGCGGGGGCCTTTTTTTGCCATCTTCGTCGTCCTTAGAGGTTTACGTCTTGCGTGTCTTTAAATTCCATAATAGCACAATGGCCTCAGCGGCCGTGAATCGCAGTAAGTGGCGCGATAGCCATGCGAGTGGCTGAAAATACCTTTTCGTTCCGTAAAGTCAAGCATAAATCAGAAAAACGGCCTAAATCTGCGGTTTTGCACGTTTTTATGGCGGCGAAACCACCGCCGGCACGACTTCAGGCGCGGCGGAAAATGCGAAGAATCCAGATGTGCATTTTTTTGAAATAGATCGGCGCGTCCGTCAGGATCAGGCACAGGCAGCCGTTCTCCCCCGCGCGCGGCTGGTGCGCGAAGGCGGGGTCGTCGATCACCACCAGATCACCCTTGCCATAGCTGCCGGTATGGTCGCTGAAGCTGCCTTCCAGCACCAGTGTCATCTCGCGCCCGCCATGGCGGTGCATGGGGGTTTGCTGATGCGGGCCCAGACGCATCAGGCGCAACCGATGGCGGCAGGGGCTGCCGGTCGGTACGTGCAGGGATACAGCCTCGATGCCGGGGCTGATGGTTTGCCAGCGGATGCTGCGCTCGGTGCAATTGCCGCAGAGCAGCGACATGACGGCAGGCGGGATCGATCGGTCCATCTGCATGGGCGTGCGCGGGATCTGCATCATGATGGGGGCGGGCTGTTCGATGCGCGACATGATCTTGTCAAAGCAATCGTCGGATACGGCGGCGATATCGTCTTCCCCGCAATCATCGCAAATCATTTTCGCGCCCAGCGCTTCGTAAGCCTGCACCCGCTTGCGGGCATTCGGGCTCAGCGCCAGATGGCAGGTGACGACCAGCGCCTCGCTCGGGCGCAAGTGGCCTGCAGCGTATTCCATCAGCAAAACTTCCAGCAGGGACGGGTCGATCATTTCTTCGTCTCCTTGCCGTTTTTATCGGTGCTGTTTTTGTTCAAGGTGCCGCGCAGTTTTTCAACCGCCAGGCGTAGGCGCGATTTGACCGTGCCCAGCGGTATATGTGTTTCATCCGAAATCGCCTGATGCGTCTTGTCTTCGAAAAACGCCATGCGCAGCAGGGCGGATTGTTCGGGCGGCAGGTCGTCGATGGCGGCGCGCAATTTTTCGGCCGTCGCGGTGTCGACATAGGCGTCATCGGGCGCATCGCCCGTGGCCAGCTGCAGGGCGGGGTTGTCGCTATCGATCTCGATATATTTTTCGCGGCGGATGGCGTCGATGCGACGGTTGCGCGCGATCGTAAAAATCCATGTGCTGGCGGCGGCTTTTTTGGGGTCGAACTGCGCGGCTTTTTCCCAGATGGTGACAAAGGTGTTTTGCACGATCTCTTCGGCCAGCGCATCGCCCGCGCCGTGCTTCAGCAAATATGATTTCAGGCGGGGGGCGTAGTATTCAAACAGCGTGCGAAACGCCGCGCGGTCTTGCCGGGCGCCGACCTGCACCAAAAGCTGTTCATGGGGCGCGGCGGCAGATGCAGAAGCCGTCGGCGCGCCCGAAGAGGTGACGGACGCCATACGCAGTTGTAAGCGCCTGCGGTACGGAAAAGCAAGGCTTTCCGGCAGGGAATAAACAGGGGCTGTGGCGGCGGCGATCATTTTACATGTTATCCATCATCTCTTTTTTTACGGTTTTCTCTTGGCTTTGGATCAGTCAAAGGCTAAGTTACTCATAAGGTTAAAGAATTTAAAAGGTACGTTTCATGAAACATGCAGCTATCCTCTCCCTTGGTCTGACCGTCCTGCTGGCGGCCGGTACGGCCTTTGCCGCCGACCCCCGCGTACTGGGTGCTTTCGGTGACTGGAGCGCTCATAGCTTTGACGATGCCACGGGCAAGGTTTGCTTCATGACAAGCGAACCCACCAAATCCGAAGCCAGCGTCAAAGGCGTGAACCGCGGCAAGATCGCGCTGTTCGTCACGCATTGGGCGGGCGACAAAACCAAAAACGTAATCAGCGTTTCGATGGGCTATCCCCTGAAAGAGGGCACGCCGGTGACCGTGACCGTGGACGGCAAAACCTATGCGCTGGCCACCAACCTGTCGAACAAGGCCGAAGAGGCCGAAATGGCCTGGGCGCCCGATCAGGCGACCGACGACGCGCTGGCATCTGCCATTCAAAAAGGCAGCCGCCTAACGGTGAAGGGCACGTCGCGCCGCGGCACCATTACCACCGATACCTATAGCCTGAAAGGCACGGGCGACGCGTATAAAGCAATCAGCCGCGATTGCGGTTTCTGATTGGCGCGCAGGGCTTTTTCGTGTTTC
>VFQP010001470.1_pt1 | contig 31424 bp, 55 predicted proteins | sample 3512351 | NCBI WGS metagenome assembly VFQP01 (sample SAMN10412372, study PRJNA504923) | tailings metagenome | isolation source: Relicate 1 Philex TSF1 revegetated site | place: Philippines: Tuba, Benguet | collected 2017-08-29
CTCTCTCTCTCACACACACACACACACACACACACACACACACACACACACACAGACACACACTTACTCCCCCCCCACAGGTCTGATGGTCAGGCAGCAAAGAAAGATGAGCCCCAGCAGGAGGATGCATCACAACGGGCAGAAACAAGAGAAGCAGCAACAACAGGGGTTGAAGAAGCTGCTCTGCTGGCCATGAAGGTGTGTGTGTGTGTGTTGGTGTGTAGGGGACGTGTGTGTTGGTGTGTAGGGAACGTGTGCATGGTCTACACAGAATACATCACATTTTCATCACACAAATGCACGCCAATACCTATCACACCACTACACACCAATACACAACAACACACAACAACACACACCAACACACACCAACCCTACACCAATATTCACTCAGGCAGTGGCACAGGCAGAGGCACTGAAACAAGCAAAAAAGGCTGAAAAAGCTCAACGTATGAAACAGGGACGCTTGGCAGTCAGTCACAAGGAAAAGCGCAAACGTGAACTGGGGCAGCAGAACAAGGGGAAGAATTTTGTGGTGCGTGTATGGGGGTGGTGGCAAGGGGGAAGTGTGTGTGTGGTGAAGCCAGTGGGGTGGTTGGTAGAAGTTGGAGGCAGTGATAAAATTCAATGGTACCAACAACCATACGCACACAGGAGGAGGAAAAACGGTTGCAGCGGCAGTATGGCATGTATTCTGGCTTTGATTAGTTTGTGAGTGAAGGGAGTGAAGGGAGTGAAAGGAAGGAGCGTGTCAACCCTGTAGTGTTTTTTTCCAACCCTGTAGTTTCACCCAATTGATTGATTGATGCACACCCATATATAGTAAATCAACACACCCAATATATACCCAATCAATGGAGGCGCCACGAGTGTAGCCCATCGTCGCAGATCCCCTCTGTTCTGCAGCACAGTGAAGTCAAACGCGCTCTATCAGTGAGGTATACGCATGGTGCATTGTTGCCGACAAGTTGTGGGCGTCTTTTTTTGTCTTGGGTGTGGATATAGTCGATGCAGCTTGGGGCATTTTTAGGTTTTGCACATCAGCCCAGCTGCAACATGCCATGGATTGTGATCTGTGCACATGTGATAGATTATACATTGGCATAGCAAGTGTTATATACCAGTAGCTGTGATGGTTGTGGCTATGTCCATCAAACAGCGTTGGCATACCAGCATCCCTACCCTCGTGCTCTCGTGTTCACCTCTCACATCAATCCACACAGTGTGTAGCAGCCATGCGCTCACGTACAGCTTCTGTGTTGTGGAGGGTACATGTAGGGCAACACCCATGGGCAGGCATGGTGCTTCGCAGCGATGCCAATGCTTGCATCCCATCGGCCCGTGCCCTCTCCACTGTCACATCTACCACCACGTCCATTGCACGTGGCACTTCCATTCCTAGTCTTCAATCTCTTATGTTGCACCCACATGCACCCACAACACCATGCGTGCTGGGGTGGGTGCGCACGTTTGCATCCCTACCATCCCATCGGGTGTTGGAGATGCCAGCATTGTCGCCCACCATGTCACAGGTATGATTTTGGTTGGATACACAGATATTGTAGTACATGTTGTGCGCACACTGCAGGTGTACATGTGTGCGTGTGAGCATGTGTGTGTGAGCATATGCGTGCATTACTATGGGACGTGCACTAGGTGTGCACTCGCACACACACACATAACACACACACCCAACACAGGGCAACATTGCAGCATGGAAGAAATCAGAAGGACAGGAAATAGCAGCAGGTGATGTATTGGCAGAAGTGGAAACAGACAAAGCCACCATTGATTGGGAATCAATGGACGATGGCGTCTTGGCCAAGATCCTCGTACCACAAGGTGTGCTGGTTGGTGTATATAGTTGCGCTGTATCTGTCAAGCTGCATGTGTTCCAATACCCAATCGTTACGAATCAGTGTGAACGCTCATCACCAACCGCCATCATCCCATCCTCATCATGCCACATCCCATCATCTCAATGTCCCATACCATCATCACCACCACCACCACCACCATCATCATCATCATCATCAACTAGGTACCAAGGATGTTGCAGTGGGTACACCTGTTGCTATTGTAGTGGAGGAAGCATCAGATGCAGCAGCATTTGCAGACTACCAACCAGGAGCAGCTGGTGTGTTTTGTGTGTTGTGTTGTGTAGTGTGTATGTGATGTATCAAGTATTTGTGTAGTGTGTAGTGTGTAGTGTGTATGTGATGTATCAAGTATTTGTGTGTGTCTGTGTGTCTGTGTGTGTGTCTATGTGATGTATCAAGTATTTGTGAGAGTGTGTGTGTGTGTGTGTGTTCAATACACACTTGTCTAAAACATATACACATTCCACCCATCACACTCCCTCCCCACCACCATCCCCCACCCCCACCACCCCCACACAGCACCCTCCACACCCTCTCCACCCCCCACCACCTCCTCCACACCCCCATCCTCCTCTTCTTCCACATCCTATCCCCCCCATGTGGTGATGGGTATGCCTGCACTGTCACCCACTATGGCTCAAGGTAACGTGGCGGCCTTCCGGAAGCAAGTGGGGGAGGAGGTTGCTGCTGGGGATAGTCTCGCTGAGATAGAAACTGACAAGGTGTGTGCTTGAGATTGAGTGTATTGTAAGGGTGTTGTGTGGGAGAGTGGTGTGTTGTAAAGGGTGTTGTGTGAGAGTGGTGGTGGTTAGTGAGTGGGTGGTTTTGGGTGCTGGGTGTGGGTGTGCTGTGGGTGTTGTGGGTGGGTGTTGTGGGTGTTGAACGTGGGTGTTATCCAAGTGGTAGATGTTTTTTCCTGTTGGTGAGGGTGGAGAGGTGATGTGATGTTTGGGGGTGTATATACACACAGAAAAGAATTACACTCACACATATACACAGAAAAGAATGAGACAGACACACAACCCCCCCCCCACACACACACACAATCACACACACACACCCAACACACACACACCCAACACACACACACCCAACACACACACACATGTAATATCACACCTAGGCAACAATGGAGTGGGAGAGTCAAGATGATGGGTATGTAGCCAAGTGGTTGGTAGATCAGGGTGCCAAGGATGTGGCAGTGGGGACACCTGTCCTTGTCATGGTGGATAACAAGGTGTGGAAATGTGTGTGTATTTGTCAAAATGTGTGTGTATGACTGGAACATGTATGTCTGGAACATGCATGTACCATGATGCATGAGCACACAACCCCACCACCACCCATCGTCACATCACTGACACTCATATACCCCCCCTCCCCCACCCACCCACACAAACAAACAGGAGGATGTGGCTGCCTTTGATTCATTCACACCAGACACCACTGCCGCCACACCACCACCAGCAGCAGCAAAACCCGCAGCACAACCAACCACCCCACCCCCACCCCCACCCCCCACACCACGTCAAGCAGCACCCACCACCCCACCCCGCACTCCAAGTGGACGAGTTGTTGCAAGTCCCTATGCTAAGAAACTGGCACTGGAGGCTGGGGTGAGCATTGTTGGTGTGGCTGGTACAGGTCCCAATGGGCGTATTGTTGCAGAAGATGTACAACGCCTGATCGCCTCAGGAGGGGGGGGGCCTGCTGCGGCGGTGGCCGCAGGGGCCGGCCCCGATGGGGCCGCCCCCGGGGCCCCCTATGTGGATATTGTCAACTCACAGATTCGCAAAGTGACTGCTGCACGTTTGTTGGAGAGCAAGCAGCAGGTGCCACATTATTATTTGACTGTTGATGTACGAATGGACACGTTGATGAAATTGCGTGGTCAACTGAATGAGCAACTGGCGGCATCTGGTGCAAAGTTGTCAGTCAATGATTTTGTGATCAAAGCCGCTGCTATGGCATGCAAAAAGGTCTGGTGTGGTTGTTGTGTGTTGATACGTGTGTTGATATTGGCTATCGTTGGTTGTTGTTGTTGTTGTTGCACACCATCATTACACCTAGAATACGCTTACAATTCAGCACACTTTTGTACATAATCATTCCATCATCATTCCATCATAAATACACATCATCACATCATCATCATCCCCAATACATCACAGGTACCCGAGGCAAACAGTGCATGGATGGGTGATTTCATACGACAATACAACACAGTGGATTGCTCTGTTGCGGTACAAACACCAGTGGGGTTGATGGTGCCTATTGTGAAGAATGCTGATAGCAAGGTGTGTTTGGTGGTGGTTTATTTGATGGTGTAATTTTGTGTTTGGTGTAGTGTTGGTTTGTGTACTGTTGTTTTGTTACTTGATGCTGTTGCTATGTGCACTATTGTTTTGTGTACTGTTGTGAGCAATGAAATGTTGTGTGAGTAATGTATGGGTGTGCGCATGTATGGGGGCCATGCATACCCACACCAACAACTCCCACAACAACCACCCACACGAACACACCAACCACCAACATCACACACCCCAAAACAGGGCCTGGTAGCCATAAGCACAGACGTCAAATCCCTCGCAGCAAAAGCAAAAGAAGGCAAACTACAACCCTCAGAATACCAGGGGGGTACCTTTACCATCTCCAACCTGGGCATGATGGGTATTGATCAGTTTGCGGCCATCATCAACCCCCCTCAAGCATGCATCCTGGCAGTGGGCACCACCAACACGCGGGTGGTGCTGGACAAGCAAGGGGTGCCGTCGAATGCATCGTTTATGAGTGTGACGTTGAGTGCGGATCACAGGGTGGCAGATGGAGCAGTGGGTGCGGAATGGCTCAAGGCGTTCAAGGGGTATATCGAAAACCCCGTTACGATGCTGTTGTGATGATGTTTTTTGGCGGGTGTAGTACGAGGGTGTTGTGCGAGAGGGTGTAAGAAAAAGACGACGCAGAAAAGACACACCATTTGTTGCCCAACAACATGCTCGTTGTCGTAGAAAAAAACACACACATCACATATCCTCCTGACAAAACAAAACATCATCATCGGCTACCACCGAGAGCCACCTGCAGGTGGGCGGCGGTCCTCCCCACGAGGGGGCCTGTACGCACCATCACCGGAGGGAGGTGGCCCCCCCCCGCTTCGAATAGGGGGCCGGTATGCACCACCGCCTGCTGCGGGTGGCGGTGCGGCCCCCTCCCCACGCACGGGAGGTCGATACGCACCCCCACCACCAGAGGGAGGTGGTGCAGCCCCCTCTCCGCGAATGGGGGGCCGGTATGCCCCGCCGCTCCCCTCGTCTCCCCCCGATGCGGGCCGTGGAGGGCCCCACCGGTCCCCACCAGAGGGGGGCCCGTTTGACGCTGCAGCCGCCACCCCACGACGATGCGCGGGCACCCATCGATCGGACGAGGGGGCAGGGCCCGCGGCTGCGGCAGGTGCCGCAGGGCGGGGCCCCTGGCTGAGCAGGCGGTCCCGTTCCTCCTTTTTCTTGGCCTCCATCTCCTCCTCACGTTTGCGCTGTATTTCAGCCAGTCGAGCCAGCTCTTGCTCGCGTGCAATAATCTCCTTTTCACGACGTTCCTTTTCCACACGGCGTGCCTCTTCCTCTTCACGTCGTCGTGCCTCTTCAATTTGCTGTCGGCATCGTCGTACGTATTCCTGCTGTCGGCGGCGTATGCGCTCGTGGCGGCGCATCTCTCGCATCTCTTGCAACTTGGCCTCATGCGCCGCCTTTGTGGGGGGGGTGGGGGGGGGGGGGGTCTACACATGAACAGCTATTGTACATACACACATGTGCAACACACATACTTGATGCCCGCACAACCACGTTTCTCAAAAAATGAAAAACAACAACCACCTCCACCCACCACCACCACACCTTGAGTTGGGCAAAGTCTGCAGTACGTCGTTGCATGATTTGCGATGCAAACACCTCCTTATCCTCCCACATGCGAGTCAACCGACGCTTTTCCACAATGTCAGTCTCCCATGCTTTGCGGTGTACCTCAGCATAGCGTGCCTGTTCCCTGTGATGAAGCTCCTCATCCACCTGAGAGGAAGGGGGTGGGGTAAATGTGTGTGTTAATTAATGTATGTGTTAATTCATGTATGCGTTGAGAATATGTGTTGTACGTGTGTGTTGCCCAACGCATGTGTGAAACACACTGACATAATTTGTACTTGTACACACCCACACACCATCCTCGTACACCCATACACACCCACACCCACACATACACACACATACACAAACCAAAACCAAATCAAAAACACACCTTGGCCTTTTCCAGCATGGCAGCCTGCAGCAGGGGCACCTCCTCCTCCCGTTTAGCACGTTCCAGATGATCCATGTGTTTGAGCATCTTGGCAATCTTTTTCTCCAACTCTATACGTGACCCTGCCTTTTTCGCAAGCTCCTCTTGTGCTTTGCGTTCCTCTTCGTCGCGCTCAGCCATCATACGCTCAATGCGTTCCATCTCACGTTTACGACTGGGGGTTTGGAGGGTAGGGTTTGTGTGTGTGTGTGGGTTTGTGTGGTTGGTTGGTGGTGTGCGGACATAGTGTGCATGGATATTCACATGTCTGCATGGATATTCACATGTCTGCATGGATATTCACATGTATGCATGGACACCCACATGTCTGCATGGATATTCACATGTATGCATGGGATTGTATGTATGTGTGATGATAACAAACAATATCCATATAGTATGTGTGATAAACAAACAACACACACACACACACATCCACAAAAACACACACACCGTTCCTCTTCCCGTCGCTTCTCTTCTGCTTCTGCTGTTTGTCGCTCAGCCATCAATTTTTTCATCTCCTCATCACGTTCACGTTCATGCATTGCACGCTCAGCCTCCTCCTTGCGCTGCTCTATCTTGACCTTGCGAGCCAAACTGTGTGGGGGGGTGTGGGGGTGAGTGTGGGTATGTGGGTGAGTGGGTGGATGGGTGGTATACAAAATGTGGGTGTGTGGGTGTGTGGGTGGTATACAATGTGTGTGTATGTGTGTCCACTGTGCATTGTCAACACATTCATTCCTTCTCAACACATGGTCAACACATACCTGCGCAGGTTCTCCTTGTCAGCGACCTCCTTGGCATACCGTACCAACTCCACTCTACGTGCCTCATTGACAGGGGCTGTTTGTGGGTTGGTCATCTGCACAGCACGTGCCAGCCGCTTGGCCATGAGGGACAGGTGTCCTGCAATGCGTTGACTTTCCACTGTTTCTTGACCAAAAGTGACGGTGCCGTTTTTGTGGTCGAGCTTGGCCTGGGGGGGTTGGGGTATTGTGGGGTGTGATTGGCACATGGCCGTACAATACCCACACCAAACACCACATATGTACAAACCAATTCATCATAAGAAAACAACATATTCCACACCACAATACACACCATCCCACATCCCATCACACATCCCACACACTACAACCCACGATGTGTGATGGTTTTCTCACCCCATCACATCACACACCACATTCCACACACCTGAAAGTACCCATATTTCACAGCCTCTGCCACCAACTGCTCCAACTGCCCAAATGACATAAATGGCACCAATGATGCCAAACTACTTATCCGCATCACACTATACACCCCCCCCAGCTGCTGCAGGGCCTTGAGCGCCGCCACCTTCTGGATGCCCTGTACAAAAAACGCAATGTCAATCTCTGCAGGGACCGCTGCTGCGGGGGACAATGTGGTGTCCATCTGTTGTTGGAGGGTTTCGAGAAGAGGTGCGAGGCGCTTGCATAGCTCCAGGGGGTTGTATTCTGTTTCCACGAGGGTAAAGATGGCCTTGACGTGGTCGTTGGCTTGCGGGAGGACGGATTTGGCTTGCATCTCCGACATGAGATTGGTGCGTGTGAGGAGCTTTGTGGGGTCTGTGTTGGCGTCGACGGGGAGGCCAAGGATGGATGCCTGAGGTGAGGGGGTGGGGGTGGATGACTTTTCTTCCATGGTGATTGACTTCCGGGGATGATGATGTACAATTGCAGATCCAGATCCAGATCATCCATCACATCCATCCAACACCACCAACATACCATGCGCATGATGCGCTCTGCTTCAATTTCCCCATCAGATTCGCCCTTGGGCCCCGCCCGTGTGCGTGCATAGGGAGGGATGGCCAATGCCGCCAATGCTGCACATGATGCCATGACCGTCAAATCCCCTGGCGACAGCTTTTTGTTAAACACACGCTCGTGGGTAAACAGCTTGAACCATGCATAGCTGTTGTACAGCGCACTCCCTGATTTAGTGAAAATCTGGGTGAGGCGTGCGTAATAGGTTGCCATCTCACGACGATGTGGCTTTTTGGAATACGCAAGCAAGCCCTGGATATCTTCCACACTGCGGAATGCCTCTTGCCATAGCTGCAGCTCGCATGCCACACGCAGCTGCTCAAAGCGGGTGTCCAGGTAGAGCTGCAATGACTCTGGGACGGTGAGATCTGGGCGATCCCGTTGTTCACGGTACCTGATGGGATGGTGATGGTGCAGTGGTGACGTATAAAATGCATGGGTATTGAATGGATAGTGTATATGTCTGTTGTAAACACCTCATCAACCAACATCGAGTGCCTGAACAACGCAAGTGACTGAAAAACAGTTCCATTACCAACATCAACGACATCACCAACATCATCAACATCAACACAACATACTTGCTGAGACTTGTCAAGTGGTTGCGCAGAATGTCGCACAAGCGTTTAAACTCTGTGGTGCGCTTGTACTGCAAGCAGAATGCAAAGGCTTTGGTGGTAGCAAGTGCATACAGGGATTCCAATCGACTGTTGTTGCGCAAGATGTCAAGCACGTTGCGGTAAGACTCCCACAGAAACTTAAACCAGGGCGTCACCAACTCACGGTCCGTGCGATCCTATGGTTGTGGAATACAGTGGTGGAATACCAAAAATAATGGAGTGTTGGGGGATGGGCAAGGGGGACATAGGACACAACTCAATGCAATCACATCTTTTGCAATCCCCACCACAAAGCCCCGTCTACCTTGGTTTTATCACCACTGACATAGGAGAGCATGAGCTCCTCTGGTGTTGCATTGACCTCCAGGTCTTCCACATCAATGGTCAAGGCCTATGGTGAATGCAGATCACAAAAGGTGGTGCATCCATTGTTTGGCACATCGATTGTGTGGTGCATCACTGCTTGTGTAATGGATCCAACATACACATTACACCTATCACCAAACACCAAACACCAACCCCCTCGTACATCTGCTTGTGCCTGTGCTTGCTCGGCCTTGGCATGGGATTGCTGCAAAAAGTACTTGATCACGTCCTCCAAACTCGTCACGTTGACGTTTTGGCAGATGTTTCTGTGAGGCATCAATGCATTTCCATGTAGCCATACATGCACTATCACACACAACCTGGTACTGCAAGCCGCCGCTCCCTGCAATGGATCCCATACCTGTAGTGGATCAATCCATCCTTGGCATATCGTCCTTTTTTCATATCCACGCACAAATCCACATAGCGAAACATGATGGTTTCCAGGGGCTTTTGCCAGCTCCTGTGTCGTTTGCTCGTGATGACATCGTGCAGTGCCTGCAGTGCTGCAGGCTTTTGGCCCACAGCAATCAGCTCATCAGCACGTTTGAGGGCATTTTCAGGCTTGGCAAACGTGCCCCCGCCCCTATGGTAGCGGGACATGGTGACTGCTGCTGCTCAATCTAGTCGGCTGCTGCGTCCTTGACAATCAAGACGACAGCCGTCTAGGATGCAAATGGGGATATGGGGTATGCTCTATTGAAGAGTTGCTGGGTGAATAGGAGATTGATTTTGGTGGGGTGTTGTGTGGAAATTTTTTTGCACTGTGTACATCATATGATTGTCCATCAGCCTTGTACATCACCACCATTTTATCAACCTATTGTATCATCAACATAAGAAGAAGAACACCATCAACACCTTGTTGATCTTTGCCGCAGATCCCATCATCACACCCACAACGTCGTGATAAAAACAACAACACAGCATCATGACGCAGCAACTTGTACCCGATCCATGCTCTAGAAGCGAGCAACCAAAAACAGGAACCACCATTGTGGCTTGCTGCTATGCAAACGGTGTTGTGATTGGTGCAGATTCCAGGGTGTCTACTGGCACCTATGTCTCCAATCGTGCATCAGATAAGACAACACCATTGTCAGATAATGTGTGGCTCTTGCGATCTGGCTCTGCTGCCGACACACAGCTGGTGTCTGACTATGGTGCGTATGGTCCAAGAGTAAGGGTGGTTGTGGAAACAATGTACTCCATATTCTTGTACACACGCAGTCCGATGGTTTACAAGCCAGCACGCCATGGAGTTACAATCACAGCCAACAGTGCGAACAGTGGCCAACCTCGTCAAGCAGGTGTGTTTTGGTTATCATACGGTGTTCTGATAGGATTGTTCACACACAACGTTACCAACAATACCCAACATCAACCAACAATATCAGATGAACTACCAAAACAAAGAGATGCTGGTGGGTGCGTTGATCGTAGCCGGGTATGATGAGGAGCAGGGGGGACAGATTTATGGGATCCCCATTGGTGGCAGCATGGTGCAGCAGAAATGGGCAACAGATGGCTCTGGAAGCACCTACATCTGGGGGTATATGGACTCGAGCTTTCGGGATGACTTTACACGAGAAGAGGCAGAGGACTTTGTGGTGACGTCCCTGACGCTCGCTATGGCACGTGATGGCTCATCAGGTGGTGTCGTACGCACAGTGACGATCAATGCAGACGGTGTGGACAAGCGATTTGTTCCCTGCAAGCAGTTGGCATTGCAGTGGGACGAGCACGCGAGCACATACCGAGGAATGGTTGTGTGATGCAATGGATATATTGTTGTTGTTTTTGGAGGTGTAATAATCTGTACTTCATAATCATCCGTAACGACGTCTTTCACATACAACGCTTTTGCCATTGTTGATGAAGAGCGAGCAGCTAAACACCATCTTGTGATAGCCAGATCCATCAGAAGCAGATCATCGTGCAGCATTCATGGGCAAGCAGCAAGCTGAAAAACACGACGTGGATCAACATCTAGAGGAATCAGCAAAACGCAAAGACAAGGCGTTTACCAACGGGGTATGGACTCCTAGTTGATCACACACCCCGTCAGCAGCATCAACACTGTCAACACTGTATTAAACACTGCCTCCCCATACCACCAGATACTATCCAAGTCACAACGCCTTGCTGCGAGTGAGGTGCCCATTGGCCCACACGTACGCAAACTTGATGGCAAGGACATTGTCAAGCGAGCATCCACTCGCAAAAACAGGTGTGTACTCTGTCCATCATACTGCCCATCATCATACCCACTGCAACCACTGATACATCACACCACACCACAGGTTTTTGCTTGTACTCAATGTACAGCTTGCCCCTGCTGCTGCTGGTCGACTGGTATGCTGTGCGTGCTGTGTTATTCCCATCTGTTTCCTCTACCCACCTCAACCGTCGAGTTACATGTGTCCATACATCTCTTCCGTCAACCGTCTCGTCTATGTCGTGTCTACACACACACACAACCCCTCACACACACACCATCCAGGGCACCCTTGCAAAGCTTGACACTGCCAATCCAGTGCTGTACATAGAATTCCCTCAAGGGCGCCTCAAGCTGCTGGGCACATTGGTGTTTCCCCGCAACAAGTACATGGTGTTGAGACCTGGTAGTAAGGAGGTGCTTGCAGAGGATGTGCTGGAGAGCATGGTGTGCATTTGGGGGGGGGTGAGTTATGGTGTGGGTGCTGTTTGATGTGTATTGCTTTGTCTGTCTGACATACGTTCACATGGTTTTCACAATACACCATGTGCTCACAATGCACATGGTGTACCTAACATAACACAGATATAACATCCTTGCACACCATCCTCATTCACACCATCCTCACTCTTCTTTCATAAAAAAAAACACCCATCAGATTGTGTTTTCAGAGGCGGTGTGGGTGGGTACCCTCGAAGCCAACCCCTCAGAAGCTCCCCTCTCATTTCCACCAGAACTTGACACGGCACCCCCTCTCCACACCACGTATTCCTATGATGCTGGTGCTGGTGCTGGTGCTTCAGGGGTTGGTGTGGGTGGGGCCAGTCAGCACTCACCTGCAGCAAGCCGGGGGGGGGGGCGGGGGTCTCCTGCGGGTGTGCGACCAGGGTCCCCTGCGGGTGTGCGACCAGGGTCCCCTGCGGGTGTGCGACGGCCCGCAGGTGGAGAGGAGGGGGATGGGCCAACAAGTAGTGATGATGCGTTGCTTGCAACACAAGGAACACAACTGACTCAAGTGTGTATTTGGTGGGGGGGAGGGGAGATGTATGTTTGTGTGTATGTGTGATGTATGATATACAGCACATGATGGTGTGTTCTCTAGTGTGCAAAACCCACATCATACACATAGTGTGCAAAACCCACATCATACCCCCACCCACCCACCCACCCACCCCACACAGTCACAACGCCCCAAACGCACCACTGCCAGCAAACGACCAAGGTACAAGGACACCATTGATCTGGAAGCTTCCTCTGAAGATACCCAAGGTGCAGATACCAAAGATGTACATACCCACAAGAGTAACCAATCAGATGACAATGATGACAATGATGACAATGATGATGATGACAATGGCGGTGGTGGTGTATCAAGCAGTAGAGGTGTAGGGGAAATGCAAAGTGGGGCAACCTCACCAGCCAGTGAGAGCATGTGGAGTGTGGGGGAGGACACACCACCACCACGCACAACAACAAAACAGAAACAAGCAGCACAGCGTAACAAGGGTTTCAAGGGCAAGGTACAGCAGGGTGTCCGGGGTAAGGTGGCAGATGGGGGGGGGGAGGAAGGGGATGCATGGGGGGAGGAAGGTCTGGGAACACAGGGGCTGACACAGACCATGTCAAGCCAGGTAGGTTGATGGCACGGTGTTGACTTGATGATACTTTGTTGATATGCTGGTAACCCCTAGGGCACCGCTGCGGGGTTTCTCATAGTGTTTCCTTTCCCTTCACGCACAGCGCCCACAGCGAGCAGCACATGGACAGAAGAAACGAGTGCGAGACGAAGACAGCGAAGAAGAAGAGGAAGAGGAGGAGAGTGATGAGAGCGAAGAGGCGTACAGTGTGCAGGACAAGAGCGACGAGGAGGACGGGGAGGAGGACGAGGATTACGAAGCGTCGGAGTGAAATTTCAAATTCGTGGTGTTTTCCCAATTCGTGGTGTTTTCAGGTTACCATCGAGTGCACATGTTGAAAGTGCGTGGACATGTTGAAAGTACGACACCATCACCACAGCAAACATTGAAAAAAAAAAAACACGCACACACATGCATGAGAGGCACACCAGGTATGTCGCCCCTCCAGCATGCAGCACAGCGGCACCCTCCACTTCACACAAACATGTTGAACAACGAAAAAGCAAGAGCAATAACGCGGCACGTCTTGTCACCCATCCCGCACCCAGCATACAAAGCAACACACCTAAAGACATAAAAACCACCATTACAACCACCACCACCATCCAATCACCCATCATCGTCATACCCCCTAGGCCCCCTTTCAATTTCATTCCTCTCACACTCTCACACACACACACACTTGCAATACTCCCTCACAAAAATCCCCATGCACCACCACCCGTCACACAACATCCATATCATCATCCATTACATCCCACCCCCACATTACATGCCACCCCCATTCTTATCATTGAGCAGTGCCGCACTCTTCTGCAGGTAGCTCTCAATAAACTTTTTGCTGTGAGCCAATATCAGGTCCCGTTTGGCAGCTGCTTCCTGCAACGACTCATTTTCCCTCTGCAGCTCCTCCACACGGGCGAGTGCTGCTGCCAGACGTGCATCCTGTTGGGGTTGTGTGTGCAGGTGTGAGGGGTACATGATGAACAGTGATTATATTGTACATTATGAACAGTGATCATACTGTGCATGAAAAACTGTGAATATGTTTGCATGAACATGTGTTTGTGCTGAGGCATTGTTTGTAAACCACAGTATTGTAATGTCTGTATACCCCTCAACACACAACCACCCCTCAACACACCAACCACCCCTCCACACACACACACCTCTTTCCCATTGGCCTTGCCATTACTCGCCACCACCCCCACACCCCCCCCATTCTTCCGCAACTGCGCCAATTCCTTCTGGAAGCTCTTGTTCTGTTTCCTCAACTCGGTCAACTCAGCCTGTGCCATCGCAGCTGTGCTCTGCGCAGTCGCAAGCTCTTCCAGCACCTTTATATTGTATGTCTGCATGGGGTCGTTGTCCATGGAAACTTCCGAGAGATCTTCCTTGAGCACCTCGAGTTGCTTTCTCAACAGCTCCGCCTCGGCTTCTGCTGACTCTGCCCTCCGTAGTACTTCCTGCTGGACAGCCATTTCTGCTTCTAGAAGCTGCCGGAGGTCATTCGAGTCTGAGGTGTCTGCTCGAGTGGGGGTGTTGACTACTCGGGCGGCACTGGCTGCTTCTTGTTGGGCCATGAGTTCTGCCATTTGTTGACCAAGGGCTGCAGTGGCTGACTCAGCTTTGGCGAGGAGGTCTGCTGCCATCTTCGCCTCCTCTGCTGCCTGTGTGGGGGTGTGGGGGTGTGGGGGGTGATGATTGTGTGTGGTGGTGTTGGTAATGATGATGATTGTGTGTGGTGGTGGTGGTAATAAAGACGATGATTGTGTGCATGATGAGTGTGACATGATGAGTGTGACATGATGATTGTCGAGAAGAAGAAGATGGTTGGCGGTCAAGAAAAAGATGTGCGGTCAACAAGAAGAAGCGTGGTCAACAAGAAAATGTGTGGTGGTCATAAAGTCACCACCCACCTGTTTGCGCAGCGCATCGATGGATGCAATGGTTTGTGAATCTGCATCGATACCGACAGTGGCAGATGATGCTCGAGCAATCTTGAGCTGTTCAGTCAGACTCTTCACCTCACGCTCAAGAGCATTGTTATTGGTGCGCAGCGTCTTGCACTCTGCGTTGAGCGTCTGTGTGGAGGTGTGTTGTGGTGATGTGTTGAGGGGTGTTGATACATACATATGTGTGCGTGTGTGTGTGAGAGAGAGAGAGACACAGAGACAGAGACAGAGAGAGAGACAGAGAGAGAGAGAAAAGCAAGGCACTCGAAGCCGTGTACAAATTAAGCACACACACTACACACTACACACAATACATAATGTACACACACAAAAACACACACGCATACCTGTCTAGCCTTGTCTGCTTCGGCTCTAGTTTGTTCTGCACGATCCACCCTGACCTTCATGTCCTTGATCTTCTTCTGAGCCTCAATACGCAGCTTCTCAGCCTCTTCCAGTGCAGTATCAATTTCCTGTAAAGGTATTTTGGATGTGGAGGGGGTGCGTACATAGGAGGGGTGTACGGAGCGGGTGACAGGGTGTGCGTAGGGGGTGACAGGGCGTGTGTGCCAGAGGTGGAAATCGGAAAGGTGTGAGGGTGCTTTGGGTGCACCGCTACAAAGCAAAGCCCATCAACGACCATCTCAACCACATCATCTCATAACCACCTCAAAACCACCACGTACATCAAGGGCATCGTCCTTCTCTCGAAGCACTGATTCCAGTCGCAGCACCTCATCAGCCAGCACGGCAGTTTCCTCGGCAGTTGCTGCTGCCTCCTCTGCCAGCTTGCGTGCAGCAGTGGCTTCCTCTTGCCAGTGTGCAATGACATTGTCACGCTCGTCTATGTTGGACTGCAACCTGTAGGGTGTTGCGTGTAGGGGTTGTTGTGTGTAGGGGTTGTTGTGTGTAGGGGTTGTTGTGCGTAGGGGTTGTTGTGTGTAGGGGTTGTTGTGTAGGTGTCGTGTAGGGTGTGTGTAGGGTGATGCATAGGGTGAGGGTGAGAGTGTGGGATGATTTGTTGGAAAAACACACCCAATCGTGTGTGGGGTGTTTTCTCAAGAGGCAAAGTTGAGTGAGAGCATGCCAACAAAACAATACATCATCATCATTGCATCATATCATCATTATCCTCCTCCTCACTGCATTGTATCATCATCAACATGTTTCACCCCCACAGCAGACGACAACACCACCATACAGCACACAACACCACCACCACCACCAACATACCGCTCCAATTCCGTGGACAGCAATTCAGCGGCCTCCCCTGCCTCCATCAACTCAGCAGTCTTTGCTTGCTCACGTTGCTGCATTGCCTCCAACTCAATCTGCATACGCTTGAGCTCTGTTTCACGTTCATCAAGCAGTGCCTGGGGGGGGGGGGGGGGTGTTGGGTATTGTGTGGGGGTGTGGTGGGTATTGTGGGTGGGTGCGTGCATGTGTGGCTGCATGTGTGGGTGCATGCATGTGTGGGCAAGCGCATGGGACAATATAGGTGTACAATGTGAGCAATTGACAGACAATTTCGTGCATCTCCATCGTGCATACATATCCCCCATATCATGCATCCCCACATCATGCATCCCCCATATCATGCATCCCCACATCATGCATCCCCCATATCATGCATCCCCCACACACTATGCACGCCACCCACCCACCTGCTGACGCTCCACCGTGTCTCTCAACTCCCGCTGCTGCACCCCCTCCTCCTGACTCAACAACGCCAATGCCTCTTCTCGTTCCCCCAAATCCCCCCGCAGCACCTCAACCTGCCCCTCCAGTTCCTCCACCCGCTGCTGCTGGATATTGAAATCCTCCCTCGCAGCCTGCAGTTGCGTCTGCAGTTGTTCTACACGGTCGGTGGCCTCAGAGAGGGCCTCCCTAGTGGCAGTGACTTCCTCTGAGAGGGCATCGAGTGCGGCACCTGCTTGGGCAAGTTCCTCATCCCTGGCTGCAAGGTCCTGACGTACACGCTCCAGCTGTGTATTTGGGGGTGGGGATGTGGTGCGTGTGTGGGGATGTGGTGGGGGTGTACAAGACAAGAGTACCACCATGAACGGCAACACATACTACATACATAATACACAACTCATACATCACATAAATACATGCTCACAAACGCACACACCCACCTTCCCCCACCCCACACCCCCACCCCACACCCCCACCCAAATACACACACTCCCCTCACCACATTCCCCCCAAACACACACCTCTTCAGCCACTGTGCGGTCCTTATCCCCCAGCTGCCCCTGCAGCTCCCTCAGTGCATCCCTTGTATCCTGCAGCTCCTTTGCCAGTGCATCCAATTGCTCTTCTTGCTCAGTGGCACGTTGCAATGCAGTGGTGAGTTCACGTTCCTTGTTGACGAGCATGTCTCGGGATTCAGCAAGCTCAATGTCACGCTTGGCTACTGCTGACTGCAGGCGACCCAGCTGTGATGAGAGGTGAGGGGGGGTTGTGTGAAGGAGGTATGAGAGGTGTGGTGCGGTGTGGTGTGGGAAGGGTGTGGGTGTGAGGAGAGAGGTGGTTTGTGAGGTGGGAGGCGTGCATGGTACAAAACAATCACAAACACACGTACCACACACACACACCACTCTGACAACAAACATCACAAACACACCTGGTCGGCATTGGCAGCACTCTTTTGCCCCAAATTCTCCACCGCCACTTTTTGCTCCTCCATTTGCTTTTTCAATGACCGCAACCCCTCCTCCTTTGACTTCACCTCCTCCTGCAGCCGCAGTTTTGCCTCAAGCGCCTCCCCCAACTTGCGCTCTGCATCGGCCAGGGCGGCGTTGGATGTTTCCAGATCCGTGGTGACTGTGGCGAGCTGCTGGGAGAGCTGCTTGACTTGGGATGCTGTGGGTGGGGTGGGGTGGGGGGGTTGTGAGGTGTGTGAGGTGGTTGTGTGGTGCATGAGGGGGGTTGTGGGCATTGGAAAACAAGACAGGTAGACATACACAGCCATACCAAGTACAAACATCCACCCACATACCCCTCCCAACTCACCCACCCCCCCCCCAAAAAATATCAACAACATACCAAGTTCGCCACTCTCGCCATCTGCAGCAGCCTGTTCAGCAGCCACCCCCACCTTCTCCAACTGTTCCATCTGTTCCCTCAATGTTTTGACCGTCCCCTTTTGACGGTCAACCTCCCCTTCCAAATCATTGACTGCATCCTGCCACTCTGACAGTTCATTCAACAGCTTTTGCTTTTCCACCTCTGCCCGACTCGCCTCCTCCTCGAGCACCCCCACCCGCTCCTTGGCCTCTTTTCCCTCTGCAGCCAGTTGATCCAACCTTCCCTGCAGGTCTGCCACGGCTGCTGTTGCCTCCCGCAGCTCTTGTTGTAATGCCTCCACATCCCCTTGTCCACTGGTGGCTGCCTCTAGCCGAGCAGTGAGTTCCTCCACTGTATCATTGGCGGTTCTCAGAGCATCCTCCCTCGTGTTGACCTGCTCTTGGAGGGTTCTCAACTGCCCCTGGAGGGTTGTCACAAGCCCCTCCCGTTCCTGGAGTTGTTGGCGGAATGCCTCCAGCTGCCCCGTAGCTTCCTGAGCAGTTGCCTGGGCTGCTTTGAGTTGGGATTTGAGGTCTGAGGAGTCTTTGCGCTTGGAGAGTTGCTTGGCAAGGGATTCGTATTCTTCTGCTTGGGATTGCAATGCAGCACGCAACTGTGCAGGGGTGTGGGGTGTTGGGGTGTGTGCAGTGTACAAACAGGTGGTGGTGGTTTGCGTACAACAGGTGTGTGAATCATTTTCTAACAACCCACTTCTCCCACATCATCAACAACAACAACCCACTTCTCCCACATCATCAACCCCCATTACCTCGTCCAATTCCTGTCGCTGTCGCTCCATTTCCTGAACAGCACTCGAATACGCCTTTTCAGCAGTACTTGCATCATTCTTGAGCTGTGTCGCCCTCCTACGTTCCGCCTGTATCTCCACTGCCTGACTATCCATATCCCCCCGCAGTTGCTGCACCTGCTGCTGAAGCTGCGCAATCAGCTGGGCATCCTGCTCCCGAGTGTACTGCTGTTCCTCCTGCAGCTGGGCTTCGGCCATCGCCAAGGCCTCTTCCAGTTCGGTGTATTTACCATAGGAACGCTGTAATTCCTCCTCTTGTCGCTTTTCAGCTTCTGCAATTTCTGCTTTCAAAGTTTCCAACGCCTCGGTGGCCTCCATGAGCTGGCGCCGTAGCACCTGGGCACGAGCGGCTTCGTCATGGAAGATGTCCAGCTGCTCGAGGCTCTCCCGGAGGGCTTGTTGGGTTTCGTATAGCTCCTGACGCTCTGCAGCACGGTCCTTTTGTAGTGCAGCCAGTGCTGCAGCTTTTTCAGCAGCTTCGTCGCGAAGTTTTGCCATCTCATCAGCGAGGGTGCGACCATGCTGGCGGATCTGTTCGAGCCATACGCCGCCATCTGGGGTAGTGGTGTCGGTGGCTGCGTCTGGGAGAACACCGCTGCGGAGTACTGTGGGCTGGAGTGCCTCGAGGATCTCTTCAATCTCTGCTAAAGCCTGATGGTGGTTGGTGGTGGTGGTGTTGAGGGGGAAAAAAGCAGAGGGGAATATGTGCCATGCACTTCACAGAATAAATAAAACATCCTTCCGAAAATAAAACATCCCCTCCCCCCACACCTGCGATGCACCGGTGTTGCCCAAGCGCGCATCATGCACCCGTACACATCGGGGCCGCCTCACCCCCACCCCCCCTCGTGTGATACCGCCATGTGCTCGCACGCCAATGCCCCCCCCACGCTGCCTACATGGTGGTGGTGCTGCACGGCTGGTTGTGATTAATCCTGTTTCCATTTGTGCTGACAGCTGGTGCAGGTGAAAAAGAGGGTCGCTGGCTCGTCTGCTGAACGTGTCTGAAACTCTTCGTAATACGCACGGTCGTTTTGACAGTTGGGACAGTTGGCTGTGTTGTGTTGGGGAGGTATGTGAGACCTGATAGACCAGTGCACAAAAAGTGCATGATCTCGACGACGTGGACCAAGGAATCCAGGATATTGACCACAACCACGACACACACGAACAACTCGCACCTGATGTTTGCGGTAGATTGTCCTGGTTACCACGCCCTTGTACGTCGTCACGGTTGGCGTCCTTGCGCTGAATTTCGAGCACTTGAATCTGGTTGTGGTCTATGTCGTATTTGTAGGGACAGGATACGCAGAAGAATGTGCCTCTGTTGTCCACTGTGTGTGTTTGTGGAGTGGACATGATCGAATTGTGGCTACAAGGCAAGCAGGGTGCATTGAATCTCCACCAGCAATGACTTGTGGTTGTTCTTCAATCAGTCCCGAAACCAAATGCACACCCAAAACCATGCGCACCAAGTAACGTGTTGCCACAACCACGACAAAACCTCCACATGCAACGACAGTGAGGATTTGTGCTAGCAGAGCATCGCCTGGTATAGCGAACTGCTTGCAGCCTGTATGCTGATGTGCAAATGGGATTGCTGTTGATTGCGGGGTTGGTAGTTGTATATGAAACAACGTGTTGGCTGCAAAATATCCAAAGCAGTTGGGTGTTTTTTTTTTCCCAACAGTGTGTGCTTGGGCAATGTCAAGGTATAAACAATGCAGCCTCTTGGCACGCTGGATACAGAATTGTATGTAGACGTGGTTGCTTTCAACAGGCATGCGCATCCACATGTATTGGCTGTCGGATGTTATCAGCTGGACGAAGCCAGCGGCACCAGAAACGGCAGTTTACTGATCTGCAATGTCGACAGGGATGGGGTGATATCAAAACCACGCATGTCGTGTGATCTGCCGGGGGTGTTGCATGCAGCATGGGTCACAGAGCGCACCATGGCACTGGCACTAGCAGACGGGCATGTGCGCATGGTGGGGCTGGAGGGCTTGGGGGGGAGTGCGGTGACAGTGGAACATATTGGCATACGTGTTGTGGAGGATGGCGCGCTGGCATTGTGGGTCGATGTCGGTCGGGATGATGATGCAGATGCTGTGTGCAGCTGTTCTGATGGCAGCGTGGCGGTGGTGGATTATAATGTTGGTGGTGTTAAACAATCATGGCATGCACATGACCTTGAGGCATGGGTGGCCGTCTTTGATAACGAAGGGATGGTATACAGCGGTGCTGATGATGCGTTGATGCGATGCTGGGATGTGCGCAACGACCCATCACAGGGGCCTGTGTGGACCACTGCACGGTGATTGGTGGTGTGGAATGGCATTGGTGGCGCGGAATGGCTACCCTATTGCTTTGTTTGGTCCATGCATGGTGGATGGGTCTATGTACTGCAAAACACACCACGCACCCACACACACCCACACACACCCTCACACACACACACACTCACACACACTCTCAGGGGTGCCCATGGTGCAGGTGTGACCAGTATCCACCCTCTTGCCAGCCACCCATACCTGGTACTCAGTGGTTCCTATGATTGCACGCTGCGAGTATGGGACGTACGAGGTGGGGGTCGGCGGCCAGTGGTGGAGCATGCGCTGGAGCTGGGGGGTGGGGTGTGGCGCATGCAGCCCAACCCACAGGATGCGAGTGTGTGGTTGATGGCATGTATGCAAGAGGGTGTGAAAGGTATAGGGTGGGAGGGGGTTGTATTTATGCTTCTTGGCAGATGATGATGCATGGCGACACATGGTATATTTTACCGACATTACACACACTCAACACCTACCACCTCCCTCACCTACTACCAATCTTTCACCCCACTCACACACCCACACACCCTCTCTTTTTCTCACACACACCATACCCCCCCTTTTTCCACACAGTGCTCCACAAGCACCCTGCAACACACACTTTTGACATTGTACAACACTACCCACACCATAGAGTGCTGGCGTACGGGGCTGACTGGAAGCATGATGGGAGAGGACTCGTGGCAACTGCATCATTCTATGAAAAGAGTGTGCATGTGTGGCAACCAGAGGCTATAGGTGGTGGTGGTGGTGGTGCGGAGTGAGGTTGAGTGGGGTGCGCCCATGAAATAGGTTGGTTTTGGGGGGAGCGTGTGGAAGGGGGCGTGTGGGAGGGAGTGTGTGGGTGGGAGAATATGTGTTGGCATGTTGCTGTGTCGTAGGAGTGCATGCAATTTGTAGGTGTAACACAAACACACACGCACTGCATGTACGATAAACCACTGCACGGAAGTTGAACCACTGCATGTACGCTGTTGCTGCTGCATTGCAAGAGTGGTGTTGGCAAGCTTGCCTTACCTCCAGTAGGTTGATTCACACCCACCATCACTGCATGTTGCGTGCATACATGCCAACTCGGTATATACACACTCAAATCACGCACAATTGCTCTGTACAAGGTTGACTGTCGCAAACCATGGTTGACAATGACACATGACCCTCATGTGTGTGCATCTCTAAAAAGTGTACATGTAAAAACATACACCAACGCAGTGTGCATTCATGTGCATGTGTAATGAACAAAGAATCGACATGGCAAAAAAGCACAGACTGACATGGAACAAAACATACACAACCGTGCTTCTAAAAGGGGCCCTGTTGAATACGAGGGCCCCCTCAACATGCTCATTATCACATTATCACATTATCACATGCACAAAACGTGTGATGCTTGTCACAGCAAGTACCAATACAAATCAACACAAGTAACACAAAGTATGACAACAACAAAGTAGGACAATAGTTTCTGCAGCAATGCACAAGCGCAAGCAGCATGATGGCTTGTTTTCAAGTCACATATGTTTGTTTTTGTGTGTATTGTGTATCCAAGTATCACCCATCAACCCACTGCATATACACCAGCAACAGCAGTCAGACTAATACCATCCACAGTCGCCACTGGTGTATTCCCAGCACTTGTGGGCAACACAAACCCACTTGTCCAGTTCACATCACGTGCTAGGGTGAGATTGAAGGGGTTGTCTGCCAATGACAGCATACAGGTGCCTTGGGGGAAGGTTCCCTCGGGGCCACAGCCGTTGGCAAAGGGACCGAAAAAGGCCCCCTGGTGTGTGGGGTGTGGGGTGTGTGGGGTGTGGGGTGTGAATGCTCAGGTGTGGTGGTGTGTGTAGTGTGTGTGTGGTGTGTATGGTGGAGAAGAAGGGATGGGAGTATGTGGGTGGAGGGGGTTGAAGAGCATATAAGTTGATCATGGCACACATTATCATCATGAGAAGATACATGTTTGCTTACATACACATTGTATATGCACACACTACCACATATGCACACACTACCACACACACACACACTCTGTACACATACCCCCCCCACACTCTCTCTGTACATATACACACCACACACACTCTCTCTGTACACATACCCCCCACACACACCTGATCACGTTCATCAGGGGGAGCCACCTTACACCCTGACCCACACCCATTGGGGTCACTACAATATGACCACACATTACACCTGTTGTATATAGGAATGCATATAGGAGTGTGTATGTGTGTGAGTGTGTACGAGAATGTGCATGTCAAAAGCAACAAACACTTCATGTACACGCACAGCACACACACACCCAACACGCCCAACAACACACCCACACCCAAAAACACACACACACATACGTCACATTGAGCTTCTTGCACTGCTGACAACACTGTGCAGCATTGCGTATAGGTGTCTGTGCGTCCCCCACCTCGGGGCTGACCCAGCTATTGACATCCACAATAATGACCTCCACATTGTCCTCCTCCCCTGGAGGCCCCACAAACACACCCAGAGCTGCATTGCAGTCGTTGGTGGGGCATGCGGGTTGGGTGGTGTTGCAGGTGGGGGAGGAGGGGTCACAACCACGTTGACAGAGAAAGGGGGGGGCTGCGTTTGTGGGGGGTGGTGGGGGGGGGTGGGGGGGGTGGATGGTGTTGGGCACCCTCTCAACACACCAACAGCCCCCCTCTCAACACACCCTCAATATCGCCCCTCTCAACACACACCCCAAGACATACATACCAGGATCAGCACATGTTGCCTCACACACATCCTCGCTATCAAAATTATTGCTATTCCCCCCACACCCACTATACACAAACTGCTCACACTCCCCACTCGTCATGTTGTAAAAAAAACGATTCAGGCGACTCCGACAGGGGCCCGTTGTGGGGCTGGGCATGCAGTTGAGGGGCAACAGGGTTGGGCGCAGTGTAGTGCTGCTGGTGACTGATGGATTGCCCGGGGCGGGAGCCTGGGCGGGGCGTGTGGAGGTGCACGGACAGGCATTGTTGCACAGCACTGTGGCATTGGGGGCATGGCATGCAGCCAGGCAGCTGTTGGGGGCTGTGGTGTTGGTGGAGAGGCACACGGGGTCGAATGTGGTTGGGCAGTTGCATCCGTTTTTTGAGGGACCGGGTGTGGGTGCGGGGGCGGGGGTGGGGGCGGGAACGGGGGTTGGGGTGGGGGCGGGAACGGGGGTTGGGGTGGGGGTGGGTGTTGCAACAACAGGTGGGGTTGTTGGAGCTGGTGCGGGTGGTGGAGGTGGAGGGGGTGGTGGAGGTGGAGGGGGTGGTGGAGGTGGAGGGGGTGGTGGTTGTGTATCTGCAGGTGGTGTAGGTGGTGGTGGATTGGTGGTGGTTTCTGGTTGGCCACCAGTGGCTATGTAATTGGCATATGCTGCCTCTATGCCCTGTCGCACACCATCACCTGTGTATATTTTATGTGTGTGTGTATGTTTGGTGTTTTGTGTGTGTATGTGTTGTTATTTGTATGTAAGTGTGATAACAATTTGTATGCAAGTGTGACAGCAACATGTGTCATGTATGAATTTCCCTCATTCCAACACAACTCCACACATCACCCCACACCCCACAACCCACATCAAAACGTACATGAATAGCTATCCAACCCAGCTTGCTGCACATACGCACCACCCCACCACATGGCAGGGCACCCCTGTGCCCCATCCCCAAGATCCTTGCATCGACGTACACATGATTCACATGCCTGACGGTTGACATCCCCAAACGCATATGGCTCTGCTAGGGGTGATGCCAGGACGCACAACTCAGTGCCTGTGTTGGGGCTGCTGGGGCAACGCCACCCCGGAAGCATGGCTATGGAGATTGTGGTTTGATCATACGTCATCGATGCCAATCCAGGCGTGTTGAGGGCGTTTAATTGACACTCGGTGCACGGTTTAGTGGTGCTCTGTTCCTTGGCTGTGCCCTCTGGGGTGGTCAAGATGCATGTGCCTGCATGCACTGTGAGGGGTATACCTTGGTACACCATCGCCGCCCAAAGGACAAACAGTGCGTATAAACGCAGCATTGGACGCTTTTTTTGAGGTTCAACTAGACAAAGAGAGCGATTCTGTTGTCAACATGCACGTTTGACCGCAAGTTGAACTGACTTTTGTGTTTTGTCCTCGTAACGGATCTCGTGTGATTGTAGTTTACGCGGAATATATATGTAATGAATGTAGGCGAGAAAAATTTGTGGTGAAACATGTTGCTCTCTCTCAAAAAGAGTTGCCTACCTGCTACACCCTACACCTCACACGCTAAAGCTGGTCAGGTTGCCAAGCAGCTCGCTCATGTCCTCGTCATCAAACTCAATGTCAAACCCATCAAGGTTCAACCCCGATGTCCAGTTGGTGCCCGACACAATCAATTCGCTGACATTGAGGGACTGGGCAAACCCGAGGCGACATGTTCTTTGCATGTACGCACCATTGGGCTTGCACCCACCAAAGGGGCCCAGTTGGGTTGCAGGATCCGTGGCGTTGGGACCACTTGATCGCACACACCCACTGCCGCAGCCATCTGGGTTGGAACAATATGACCATACGTTGCAGTCGGCTGTTTTCTTGCACTTGTCGCAGCATTGCTGTGCATTGGATACTTGTGCTTGGTGATTACCACCTGGACCATACGACCTGTGGTTTGGTGGTGATGTGGTTGGTGGGATGTGGTGGTGGGGTTGGTGGTGGTGGGGTTGGTGGGATGTGGTTGATGGGATGTGTCATGCAACAATGTCTCGCACCATATTCCCACCCAACATACCAGCTGTTGACATCAAGCACAAGGGGCTCTACATCCAAAAACCCATACACGGGGTAGCATGTGTCGTTGGCGCACTTGATGTTTGTGCTGCATCCAGGTTGACCAATGCATGCTGGCTGGCATCGCCATGTGGGGGCGGGGTTGACACACACCTGGTTGCACAAGTCCAGTGTTTCAAAATTGTTGGTGTTGCCCTGGCATCCACCATATATAAAGGGCTGGCATTCCTCCGCACTGGCATTGTAAAAAAAGCGCTGAAAGGATGCACGGCATGGGCCCGTCTTGGGGAGAAGTGCGCACTGGTAGGGGGCCATCAGATCTGCATCGGCAGATCTGCATCGGCTTGTGGGGCCGATGGGTTTGCTGGGTCCGGTGCCGTTTACCGGGCCCATGGTGCCATTCATGGGGCGGGTTTGGGAAGAGCCGGGGGGGGGGGGAGGGAGAGGGCATGGGCAGGCATAATTGCATTTGATGGTCGAGTTGGAACACTTGGCAACACATTCGTTGCTTGCAGTCTCGCCATTTTCAAGACATACAGGAGCATAGATGAGAGGGCATGCCACGGGGCAGGCTGTGTTGTTGGGGAGCATAAGTGAGTAACAGGTCGTGTACATGTGTGAAGTTGGAACCACATGGGAACATGGTGTGTTTTGTGCTTGAGACATCGGGGTATGTGAAATATACATATTGGTACACAATGGCGGGTGTCGGAGGGACGCATGCTGCCTGGAGCCGCATGGTTGGCCCAATGCACAACAGCATCACGGCCAACACGCACCGTGCGCAGCAGCCGACAGTAGTAACAACGCGGCAAGACACTTGTACATGTTTTTGTTGCAAGGCGGGGGTGCGTGGGCGTGTGTGGACGATTGCAAACCAATCTGACGCGTTGGTTGTTGGCGGTGGTTGTTGGCGGTGGTTGTTGATTAGAAACCCAATCTTTGTGTGCACAGATCGGTTGCAAATTTGTGTTTAGATCACAAAATCGTGGATTGTGAAAAGACAAGCGTCAATAAACCCTGCAGAAGCTGGCTCCCACTCGTTGCTATGATCATGCGCACTCACTATCAAGCACCCTTGCGTGCAAGCACAGCTCCATGTCGTGCATCCACATCTGCTGTGTCAATTGCCCCAAAACCCACCTCAGCTAGCACCTGTTGCAAATCCACAGAACAAAACTCATCCATGTTTGGCTCTGTGCTCTTCATCAATGTGAATATCAATGGCGGTAGCCCCTGAATCACTGGACTCCTGTGATGATGTGGGGTGCAAAATATGGATGTACTACAATGGGGATGTACTACAATGGGGATGTACGACCAAGTTGATACAGCCAACATCCCATTACCACCACCACTGCACCCTCCCACTTCATTAGTCACATACAAACAACATCCCACCACCACCACCACTGTGCACACACCCCTTCCTAATCCATACTTGGGGTTGATGTCCACTAGTACCAGCGTCCCCCCCTCTCTCAACAATCGGTATGCTTCTTGCAAGATGTTGGTGATGGCTTGTGCGGTACATTCATGGACCACGAATTGCACTGCCACCAGGTCGAATGATGCATCTGCAAAGGGGCATGCCTCTGCAAGAGCATGCACATAGCGCACCTGTTGTGCATGGGTGTCCTTGCGACGCCTGGGGGGGGAGGGTGTGTATATAGGGTGTGTATGTGGGGTGTGTATGTAGGGTGTGAATGAAGGGTGTGTATGCAGGGTGTGAATGAAGGGTGTGTACGTAGGGTGCGAATGAAGGGTGTGCATGGCCACTGCAAGTGATACTGCCTAAAGATGGCTGTACACACATACAATGCACCACCTCAACCACCACCTCAACCACCACCTCAACACCACCTCAACACCACCTCAACACCACCTCAACACCACCCCAATCCCCCCAACTGTAATCTGTGGGTATTCCACCACACCCACCTGTATTCAGCAACAGCAAGAAAGAAAGGGGACAAATCAAGCCCAGTCACTGAGGCCCCTTGCCATGCACGTGCAAGAGGCAGTGTGCTCATGCCAATAGAACACCCTAGATCCAACACATCCTTGACATTTCTACACCCGTGTGTTGCTTGGTATGCCTGGTGGGTGGTGATGCATGTATGTGTTGTGACCATGTGTGTGTGTATGTGTTGTGACCATATGGGTGACCATAGGTGGGATGTGTGACTGTGTGCATGCACATGGATCTTTATGCCTTCATGCAATAAACAACCCTAGTGCTACTACTACTACATCATAATCATCATTATGAACATCCAACACATCATGAAATAACCCTAGTGCTACTACTGCATCATGATGTACATCCAACACAGCATGCTGGCCCACATTCCCCACCCCCCCTAACAAACACACACACACACACACCTTGATGGCATCCACTGTGGCTCCTCGTAGCTTGTCATGTGCCTGATAGGGGTTGAGTTCTGGGTCCTTGTATGCCCTCCATGCTGTGGCAAGTGTTGCTGGCTCGACCTCCTGTGTGTGGGTGTTTGAGAGAAAGCGTGTGTGTGTGTGTGTGCGTGTGTGTGTATGGTGGGGATGGGGGACGAACATCAGTTCATGATTATTGATGGGGATTGGGTGATGGGGTTTGGTATGAGTGCATGCATGCAAGCATTACACACATGCATGTATCACACACACTATACATCCAAATACGCATCATCCCCCTTGCACTGCCACACACCATTGCAGCAAGCCAATTCAAATTGCCCTCATCATATGAGTGAAAATCTTTCAGGTAATAGTCTGGATACTGCATTGCAGGGTTTTCCAGGTCCTGCTTGATTGACTCCAACTGTGTGTGGGGTGCAATTGTGTAGCATATGTGTGTCATGTAGCATGTGTGTGTCACAAGCTATGTGATATCATGTACTATGTCATATACTATGTGTTGTTATATACTATGTGTTGTTATATACTATGTGTGGTTATGTTCTATGTTGTATAGGTCAGGTCGTGTATGACATCATGGTGGTACATCATCATGCGATATCCATAAGGACGATCCATATGCACACCCTCATGTGCACACCCTCAACATCCATGTGCACACCCTCAACATCCATGTGTACACCCTCAACATCCATGTGCACACCTCTGGTCGAACTGCATCCATTGTGCGAATGAACGAGTCCCAATCCACGCCTTGCTTTGCCATGGAGTTTTTGAACAAGGATTTGGCTGCTTGCTTGACAATGGGGATTCTGGTAAAGATGTTTACTGCAGGGAGAGGGGAGTGTGTGTGTGAGAGGTGTGTGAGGTGTGGTGTGGGCATGCTACTGGCTTACCGACAGTTGATAGAGATGATTGACCAGTCCAATCTGGTCGATCTTTTGTGACAGCTGCGTGACTTTCTGCTACTACTGCATGTGTTTTTGTCAAGCAGCGTTGCGTAATGGGCTGGTGAGAAGCACATCGCAATGGCATGTGCACTGTGGGTGATGCAAACATGGATGATGATGCTTGTGGTTGATCCCTGAAGCTCTGCGATGTACTTAGGGCAGTCATGATGGTGTACGATTTGAGGCAGTGTTTGGGGTATGGATATTGTTATAATTTGTTGCTGCAATAACACTCATCTTGGTGTTCTAGAGATCTCATTTGTGACACCATCATTATCATGAGTGCATTGCTGCGTGCCAGAATCAGCTCATTTGTAGCGGGTTTTGCAGTTGCAGGATCTGTTGCAATGCTTCAGATCAGGCAGGATGTACTTGATTCGTACAGTGCTATTAGCAAACAGGTATGTAATGAGTGTGTGAGCAAGCAACACCAAATCATCACACGCAAAAGAAGATGGTCAAGCTGCACATCAACGAATCATCACACAGGCAGAAGCAAGCACCACACGGATAGCACAGTTGGAGGCAGACCTGGCCACGTTGAGGCAGCAAGTCAACAAAGCCAGTGTAGGTTGAGTGTACTGGCTGTTATTCTCATCCTTTGTACCTTGTATGATTAGCATTGGTAACCGACATGTGTATGATGCATGATTATTGGTGTATCAGTAGTGTAGGGATGGAATGCCACGCCAACAGCAAATTCAGAGTGCGTATAATGGGAGTGCATGTAGGGCTTGCGTGCCCATGACGTGCGTGCGCTGCATCATTGCACACACGTTGCACCGAACAATTTTTTCCTTGCTATTAGTTTACTTTTTCCAGCTGCATGTTGCTTGTCCATAAACACACATAGCCAGATCAACCATGGCAGCAACAACTGCTGCTGTTTCCATGATGGCAAACAAGGAAAATGCAGCACCACAAGGACTCAGCGATGCCCAAGTTCGAGACATGTACATCAACTGTCTCAAGCTTGCATCCGAGGGCAAGATCACTAGCAAAAATACGTGGCAGTTGAAGTTGATCGACCATCTTGATGACTTGGTCAAGCCAGTTGAAACGGATGGTGGACTGGTAGGTGTGCAGTGCATTGTTGCATTTGGGTAGAGCACATGTAACAACTTGCACTCGTCCACACAGGTCAACTTTCAGCGTGCAAGTTGCACAATCGATGCTGGTGTAAAAATCTACTCGTGTCGTGTTGACAGTGTGCTCAATGATGCTGTCAAAATGCTGGGTGGTGGCTTGCAAGATGATGCAGGTGCGTTGGGTCGGTGGTGTGCTATGGGGTGTGCACAACGTGTTGATGCACACACCATGCGCCCCCCATCAAAAACAGAGGGTCAGGATGAGGTTGAGGATGCAGATGCCGCCACCACCAAGCCCTCCCGTCGCAAAGCAGCAGATGTCAACCCCACAAGCACATTGAGGGATGCAATAGACATCACACTCAAGGATGTGGATACATCACAACGCACTGATCCACTATTTCACAAGATGTCGGCACAATTTGATGCCAGTGGCCCTGGAGGTGTGTTGTGGAGGTGTCGAGGTGATGTGTGATGATGATCATATGGGCGTTGAGATGGTGATCGCGACACGTGTTTACGCATGTGATGGTTGTATGCCCTTTGCTCATGCACCCCCCCCCACACACAGGGTTGCTTCTCCACACCCTCCCATTGTCGACTGCGGTCAGTTGTGCCATTGTGCTCGATTCCAACACCCCCGCACTGGATCAACAGCACGCTGCATATCACATGGTATTTATACATGTGTGTGTAGATGATGCGCAATGTGTGTAGCAATACACAAAGTATTAACACACGCACATCAAACACACACAACCCACATATACAGGATACCCCTACCGCACCACTGCACGTTGACCCCACCCTCTCCCAACTCCCAACCCCCCCACCGCGTGCAGATGGCATCACCGCATCCCCATCGTCATTATACACCAGTCCAGCAATGGATGCACTTCTTGAGCTATTAGGTGCACCTGTGTCTGCAGAACAAAAGCAACATGCTGTCGATATGGTGCGACGTGTTGTACATACAGGTGCGTGTGAGGGGTAATACTACCTGTACTCGTTGGTGTATACTACCCACCCTATTTGTTTGTGTGTGTGTGTTTGTGTATGTGTTACAATGGCTGTGTATAGTGGTACATGGTGTAGCTATGGTGTCTCCAATAGGCTTGTGTATATGTATGTATGTATGTATGTATGTATGTATGTATGTATGTATGTATGTATGTAT
>VFQP010001471.1_pt1 | contig 31398 bp, 25 predicted proteins | sample 3512351 | NCBI WGS metagenome assembly VFQP01 (sample SAMN10412372, study PRJNA504923) | tailings metagenome | isolation source: Relicate 1 Philex TSF1 revegetated site | place: Philippines: Tuba, Benguet | collected 2017-08-29
ATTTGGCAGGATCTTTCTATACGGTCGCCAAGAAGACGATGGTTTGCATAATCATAGGTCAGGAGTAGTCTAAACGCATTTGATCGGAACTCGCATCACCCTTGTTCATTTTGTGCTGGAAGGAACATAAAAAATTCAAACGGGTAACCGCATGGGATGAACGAAATGAAAAAAGCTGAATGAAAATTTGTTTAACACACTGTTAGAAGGAGTAAAAAACAAAAGCACGAATCATTTATTGGAAAGAAGATCGCCGTATGACATGGGTTAAATAACATGATCACTTATGTTGAACTCAAAGACATTACCCAAGTGGAAGCCAATTATTGTATCGTTTACGCGGAAACAGCGTCACCACTTAAAACCCACATCCGCCTCAGCGATATGGAAGAAGCCTTGGGCAAAGGCTTCATGCATATGAATCGTTCCTTCATTATCAACCTCAGCAAAATCACCAAGTTCTACGGCAACACCATGGTGGTCAATAAAGCCACAGGCGTGCCACTCGGCAAAAGCTACCGCGAAGAGTTCATCAGGATTGCCTAGAGCGAAGGAACCAAGTAGCAATGACCTTCAACCCCGTATTCCCTTCATTGACCTATACTGGCGTATGTGATGATAGGACAGGGAATTTAGAGCGTCCATCCTACATCCGATAAACAAATATCATCGTCTAACAGGTGTTAGGGGTGAAAACACGGGTTAAAATTTGGGGTAAACCCGCTTGTCTGGTATGCCTGCAAAAGATCATATTTGAATGTCAGATGGTAATCGCTTAAGCTAAGTATTTGCTCTTATTATTTTTACCGGTCCCAATAATATAAGTCAGGAACCTGTATGAGCGGGCTTTTAGGTATTGATTGTTTAGAAATGAGTATTAGTGTATCCCTAATAAAAACCCCTATTTTTAATTTCGATTGCCTAACATACATTTAAATCAAACAGACCAATGCGGTTTGCTCACTGCCTGTTCGCTTACGAAACTTTTTTTGTTATCTGAAACAAGATCTCAGCACTTCACTAATACGTTTATTTATAACTAAAATCACCCTTACAGAACTATGAGAAAAATCGGCATCCGCCATCTTCTTCCTGTCGCTTTATGTCTTTTTCTATGCCTCTCGTGCGGAAAAAAAGATATGCAACAAGCATCGGATAACCAAAACGCCATCATGTTTCAACAAGTAACATCTTGGTTAGATCAACAGGGACAAATGTTTTCGAGCGACTCCAGCCGACACGAAATTAACCGTGTCAAAGAAAGCCTTATCAGTTCCCGTCTAAGAATTGAAAAGGTGGGTACTCAGGAAAACTGGGTTGAAATCCCTTTAGCGGAAACCTTTCATACCCAATTTCAGGGAGCCCGACCGGCAATGAAAATGTTGGTTGTCCGGCAGGTTAACGGACAATTTACGGTTGGTCAACTTGTTGAGCTTATTCCACAGGGACAACAGTACGAGCAAGTTCCCGAAGGCTTATTGGAAAAGCTGGATCGAAACGGACCCCATGAATTTAATGGCAGTATCAGGACCTTTACTATCGCAAACAGGCATGTATTAGAGAAAAGCTTCAAAGATGGAAAGTTGTCTTTTATCAAACGCCTTTCGCGAAAGAAAGACGCTTCTGCTGGTACTAATGTGGTCAATAGAAATCCTCCGGCAATCGGTGAAGACTGCATCGATTGGTATTGGATAACGACAACTTTTTACGCGGATGGCACCATGGAAGAAGTCGAGCAATTCCTGTACACTACCTGTCCCGGTGAGGGAGGGGGAGGAAATAATGAAGATGGAGAATGCTTTGACGATTGTATGGCTCAGTTTGATGCCTTAGAAGTGGGCGTCCAGGTAGTAGCAGAGGATGGATCAGCTACCATCATTGATATTAACGGCATAAAAAAATATAAAAAGCCTAACTGGAAAGCATTGAAAAATCCGGCCGGATGGTCTGTCTGGTCAAAGGAAAGTGGAGTAGTGGAACGCGTTGATGATGATCATTGGGTCTGGCTAAGTTTAGCACATGAAAGTGCCAATTTTCAAGGTACTATGCCACCTGGTGGAACTATTGCAATAGAAAGCCATTCCGGCACTCCAAGCTTTGTGTCACCAGCAGCCCCTGCCGACAACATTAGGTATGCAGGTATGGATCTTACATTAGTCATGAAGTACAGCCCAGTCTGTAGCAATTGTCCCATAGTATCTAACATCGTTACCCCGACATACGTCACTTATCATGCAAACAATATCTGGAATGCAGTTCCATAGATTTTTACTTTCCCGAAATAGTCCCTGCCATTTATGGACTAAAATCCTATCGCTTGTTGTCGGTGCATTTTTTTTGCTTTCCTGTGGTAGCACCAGGAAACTATCACCCATCCTGGCCCAGGGGCTTCGGGTGTATTACCCTGCTTTAACTGCTGACAATAAGATTATCGACCTATTGGACACGGCGTATATCTATGAGTACAAGGATTTCTGTCTTTATCAAATGCCTTATCATGCACAATACAACGTAAACTTTGAATATTCGCATGAAGGCACGCTGTATAAATACTTGTTCTTTAAAATGGGCGACTCTCTTGGCAGAATGTTTGATTCCACAGGGGAATTGCGGTTTAAGCCACCTTCCTACGATGTGGAAGAGATTGCAAAACAAAGGCTTCATAAAGGAACTGACTTCAGTATTGTACTTGACAGCCTTGAATTCGTCAAAGCCGAACAGAATGGCAGTATAATACGTGAAGCCTATTTTATCGAAAATAATATTGGCCCACAAATGATGGACTCAATTATTTTGTATTTTGATAAGAAACGACAGAGATCATACTTTAGTTTCGGCAAACGGATTGAGGCGCTGAAACATGCTATGTTATACAGGGCTGAAGTTCACTTTAACGGCGGGCGCTCCCAAGACGGTGGCACGGTTCCACGACGCATATTTGAATTTGATCTGTTCGAGGTAAAAACAATCAAGCCAGATGTTGTTGATTTTATATATCGGTTAGCCAATAATTACGATTCTGCAGCAGGATTACTCAAATGATCTATCTTGGCTGCATCTTTTTTTTATTATGATACGGCCATCATTTATGACGGTACTGATTTTAAAGATCGATCCGATTATATTGTTTCATAAATCTCCGGGCCTCCCAAATTTTTCCGGAGGTTTCTCAAAATCTATCTGGCTTAGGTATTCCAAAAATCGGATTAAAGGTTCGCCTCTACACCCGTAAAGCCGCAAAAAGCTCCGAAGAAATTCGGAGCTTTTTGCGGCTTTACTCAATCCTCCTTAGGCACTTTTACAATAATCTAAGTGATGTCAAGCACTGACCTTTAGAAAACCTACAATTAGCGGATTTTTATGTATACGGTGGAGTAAATAATGGACCAAAGCCCGTCTTCTTTCTATCGCAGATATCGCTCGGATATTCACTAGCATGAAAACAGAATCAGAAAAATTTGCTTCGGCGCTTATCGAAGGTTGGTTGACATTTATGAGCGCATCAGAGCTTGAAGTCTTGATTGCTGCGCTTCCAATTTTCACTTACAGCTTTCTCATGTTCAAATAAACTTTCAGCGCCTCCCTATAACTATTACCGACTGGAATTTCAATATTATTGATCAACACACATTTGCCGTTGTATTGCGATATCTTATCTAATGGAACGATATAGGATTTATGGATCCTTAAAAATTGGTGCTGGCCTAATGTAGCCTCAATTGATTTCAATGATTTAAGTGCCAGGCAGTAGCTTTTTCCGGTAATGATCTTGACATAATCTTTCAGCCCCTCTATATAGTCGATATCCTTCACGAGGATCTTAATAAATTCATCACCTTCCTGTACAAAAAAAGAAGGTTCGGGAGCATTCAGGTGGTCTGTATTGTACGAACCCTCAAATCGTGCAATCGCCTTACAGAAACGTTCGAAGGAAATCGGTTTCAATAAATAATCAATGACATCCAGATCAAAACTTTCAACGGCATACTGCCCAAACGATGTGGTCATAATGAACCTTGCCCTAGTTTTGGCAAGCTTGATAAGCTCGATGCCAGAAATTTCAGGCATAGCAATGTCGGTGAAGACAAGATCTACCGGATGCCCTTCATTTAAGAACTTGAAAGCCTCAACAGAATCCGTAAATAACCCGATCACCTCGAAATTCGGAAATCGATTAAGGTGATGCGCGATCACATCAATGGCCAGGGATTCATCATCGACGATAATTGCTTTATATAGGTTCATTTAGGTTGATCTTAAAGTTTGCAGCGTAGCTGTTATCATTTTGTCTTATCGTTAGACCGGGGTTTTTTGGATACAATAGCGCCAATCTCTTTTTTAAATTTTCAATTCCCTTTCCCTCCCGGCTGTCCGTTTGGAAGTGTTGTATGTTTGCAATACTGTTCTCTACGGAAAACGCTAACTCCTTATCCTTAATTTTTACATTGATGATCACAAAAGCATGCCTGATGTTCGTATAAAAACCATGTTTGAAAGCGTTTTCTACCAATGTGACCATAAGGAATGGCTCAATCCACTTGTCGTTGAGATCAGCATCTTCCAAATTAAACAAGATCCTGGCATCATCGCCAAACCTTATTTTTTCAATGGCAATATACTTTTCTATAAAATCGAGTTCCTTACGCAATGGCACCCTCGCAAGATGCGTCTCATCGGTCAGATAACGCATCATGGCAGATAATTTAAGGATATAAGTTGCCGTGTCTGGATGATTTTTTAAGGACAAGCTATAAAGGGAATTGAATGAGTTGAACAAAAAATGGGGATGCAATTGGTTTCGCAGTAGCTGTTCCTTAGCCAGCCTTAATTCCTTTTCCAGTCTTTGATGCCTTCCTAAATATTCAAACCGGTTGATGGCAAAAACCAATAGATAGAAGAGCAACGATTGTCCCAAAAAGCTTTTTAAACATCCAAATAGCTGGACAAAAGAAAGGGCATGGTGTATCCTGTAAGATTTAAGTGAGGCCAATAAAGACAATAAGCAGATGATGGCAGTTACAACAGCGATCTTTTTCAGGCTACTGCCTGAATCAAACACGGTATAATACAATACATAAGCAATGCCGGCGCATATAAAGTTCTCTACGGCACCACTGGTGAGAAAGAACAGCCAATCCTCAGGTATAGAATTTTGTTGACAAGGTATTAGGTGGCAAAAAAGACAAGTAAAATCAGGACGGCTTATTGGCTAGCCTTTTAACTCTACATGATAGCAGTCTCCTGTTGTTTTTAGCAAATAATAAATGAGCCTCGGTAAAAACCGAGGCTCTTCTAAACTAACTGGTTAAAATTACAGCATCAACTGCTATCAACGCTGTACCACCAGCTTCTTCACAATTCGATAGTTACCATTTTGTATGACCACATTGTAAATGCCGCTTGGAAGATTTTCTACATCGACCCTTTCGTTTGAGTTACCGATCGGGTAATATCTGTTGTTGGCAATTTCCTTCACTCTTCTCCCCATTTGGTCGGCTACAAAGATATTCAGCCTTATTTTTTTATTGGTATTGATGATCAGACTGGAATAGGTACTCGTTGGATTTGGTGCAAGTATCGCTCTTTCCAATGTCGCCTCCAGTACGTTTGCCGGTTGCGGCCTGTTGACTACTGGCTCTTGCGGACGACCACGCGTAACACGATTAGTCTTATACGTATTGCTGTTACAGAAAGCGTTCAGCTCGCTATTGGATGCAGGTAAAAAGAAATTACTGTTACAGGTGCCAGGTATATTGATGCTGGTAACGTTATCTATGTCGATCGGATATTTAGCGATGAATAGCACGTTCTGCGCACCCGCTGTATCAACCAGTCTTCTTAGATTCAGCATAAACTTGATGTAGGTCCTGCCGCGAGGTAGCCAATTGATATTATCGGGAGCAGAGCTGCCACGGATACTGAACACTCGAGTGTTGAAACAATCCAGATCATAGTAATTCGACCGGTATTGCCATTGGCCTGTTTTCTGGTCCTTACCCTCCATAAACCATGCATCGCCTGCTGGTCCCCAAAGGTCGGAGGAGTCTCCCGATACAATTAATGCGGCTTTTGCTTCCTGGATGGCAAGCCTTGCTGCTGGATTCAGGATATACTTGATGGTATCGTCCAGGATATAGTCATGTTCCGTTTCAAACCATGTCTGGTCACGAGGATTTCCCACACGTTCGCGGGAAAATCGCATCTTGAACTTTGGTTTTTCAAGCAAATTGAAGATGCCCATGATCTCATTGTAATAGGGGTAATCTACATCGCTATAACTAGCCGTATTACTTCCAGGGTTCCAGAAGATAACGCTACCATAATCATAGGAAGAAGTGATCGTGCCACTTAAGTTAATCGTCATGTCAATGGATGTGGGCGTTAAAGCCACATCTGTTGGACCTGTAGGTGGCGCTTTTTTACCACCACCAGTAAAAAAGTCAAACAGGCTCACTGCCGCGCCAATGAAAGGTGCTGCCGCCAAACCTGTCTTCAAAAAATTACTGCTTTTGAACAAGGCTGGCAGACCCGTTAGACCAGCTTTGATAGATGCTGCTGTCGAAGGGCTTCCCTTCAACATCGTGTCAAGGGCTTTGTCAATGCCTTGCTTAAACTTATTGATATCCTTAAAGGTCTTGATCCCTTTTTTGGCTGCGCCCTGTAGGTCCGCAAAACTATAGGTTTGGTCGGCCTGGTTGACAGGCCCTGAGTTACTGGCGATCGCCATCAACTTACCATTGGCACTTCCCGAGAGTTGTACGTCTGCTGAATTGATCAGTTCGACGGATATGGTCAGGCGTGAAGTATAGTAGCAGGTACAGGGATCATACTGCATGGGGAAGTCCACATAGAACCATTTATGCAGCCTATTATCAAAAGCGGAAGGACTCTGAAAACTTTTATTGGGAATAAAAGTCGTGTCCAGGGCTTTAAGCCCTTCACTGAGATCCAATAAAGAAGTTTGGGATGGTGATCCGCTACTAAAATTCAGTGTAACCCTTGCCGCTGTAAATGCTGCAGAGGAGCTGCGCGCATAAAATATTCGCATCACACTGTTGTACTTGTTGTACATGACAATGTAAGGGTTTTCAGGCTTGGGATTTTTTGGGGTGCCGTTCTGTTCATAGCCCATTTCTCTCCGGAGTAATTCCCAACCATCCTGAGGCTGCATGTCCAGCGACAAACGCAGGTGATCAATGATATCATTGTCTATCTGATGGATAGGGGATTCTATCGAATCATTCCCTGGCGAAGCTCCTGTGGTATTGATAAGATATTTCTGTGCAAGCCAGTTGAAATTGTTCAGCATGGTTGGCCGTTGGGTATTCACTGGCGCGGCTGGATTGGTGAAGATGCCGATGGTGTCGCATTGCGAATAGGCAATAGGAATCATGGCGATCTGGAGGCAGATCGCTAGAAGAACTCTTCTCATAGCATTAGGTTTTTGTTAAGGTTGTCTTATTCCGATGAATTTTTCCGATTTGGTTTTGGAATCAAAGGCCAACGGATCAGAGGAGATCATGGGGTAATAGGTATATTCGATAATAAGGGAGTCCTGACTTTTTAAATAGCCTTTTCCTTCAACCATGCTACAGACCCGGGAGCCTGTCTTGATGGCGAAACCACGGTTGCCGGCAAAGATGTCCAGGCCAACGTTATGGGGTTCCTCTTCACTGCCTGTAGTGAAACCGGGACATCCTTTGGGGATGCCTTTCAGGAAATATCCCCATACGTTATCATAAAAAGAGATGGTAATGGGGAATTTATCATTTGGATTGCTCTCATTGTATCCGAGGTAGTTGCCTACAATGTCAGCATGCTGATCACGTTTTACAACTTCTATACTTCCCCTTATTGTATCAGAGCTTTTGTCATTTGGGAAGCATTTTGTGTCTACCTTTCTATAACCAATAAAAGTATAGTCCACAACTCCTTCGGGATCCTGGAAAAAAAGTTTGTAGTCTTTATTTCTGGATGTGTTCTGAGGACCTCCAAGAAACCATCGAACAGAATCATAATCACCAATGGCCTTTAGATATATAGTTCCCGGAGCTAAAATTTTCGAGGAAGCGATGAGGGTATCTCTTACTGATTCGCCGACTATTATTGAAGCTTTGAAAGGAGATTTGTCAAGGCAGGGATCAGGAACGTCCGCTTTGTCGTTGCAGCGTGAAGCCATACAGGGTAAAGCCAGCAGCGCAAGAATTCTCATGTATTTCATAGATGCGTCAATAAGGTGTACCTAAATGTAATGCATGAAGTATTTAATAAAAAGCCAATTTGAAAGTATTTTGGGTGGGTGCAAAAATTTTCAAAAAAGCCTTAGCAGCGATACGAAATAACACTTAAAATCCATTACTAAGCCAGTTATTTTTCTAATCTGTATCTAATACGACGCAACTATGCCTGAAAAATTTTTATAATAAATTTTCATTATAAGAAAAAGAGGGGCCTAGATCTGCTGCTCTTAGATATACAGAGGGATTTGCCCCTTGTCAGACTATGAAAGTGCTGAATGCTTCCTGGGGATGGCGGCTTTAAGCAAATATCTTAATGTAAAGGAGTTGTTTTGCATTTTTAATATGTTTCATTGCAGACACTTCGGAGTAATTCGTCAACTTCGACTGTGAGGTACCTCAAAAAATCTTCGGCGAAATTGTAATTAATTTCAGATAGGTTGATATCGGGTGCGTTAAAGCGATGCAAAACAAAGCGCGAAAGTTTATTCCTGGTTGTTTTCAAGTGTCGCAGCGGATCATCACTTCTTAATTTTTCTCCAACCAGAACAGCAAAATCCGCGATAAAATGATCCGCTATTTCAAGTAGTGTGCGTGTGATTACTACAGGCGGGGCGGGCTCTGGGATTTCTTCAATTATTTTGACTTCTTGTCTTCTTCTGGTTTCCTCCCTTCAAATACATTTTTGACCCTTGCAGCACTCACCTTAGTGTAGTTTTTGCACAACACTAAAAAATGTGCATCTACTTCGGCTTTGAATTCTGCCAAAGCGAGATTTGCCATGGCGGCTTCAATAGTTGAACCTTCGATTCTTTTTTCGTCATTTAGCCTATCATCGGGTAAACACCATACGCCTGTACTGACAGCTTTTGGTTCTCCCTCGATGGTAATTCTAGCATAGATAGGCTCCATACCATCGGTTTTTCTTAATTTGCCCATATACCTCCATAGCAGTAGGGCCATCTTTTGTTTCTTTTTCATTTCTCACATTTAAAAGTTATCAAATTTTCCTCCACGGTTATGCGGGAAAGGGCACCTGATTCTTTTTTTGTATTGAAGACGCTTATCTGCATAATCCAATGGCCAGGTTTTTAGTTCATTCTTCTACAAAATCGACATAAGCTACACCTAGGCGTTCTGCCAGATCTGCAACTACTTCTTCAATGGTTTCATTTTGATACAACCAAGTTTCATTTCTAGCTAGGTCATTCGTGATGATGATGCCTCGTGTCTATTTAAGCCATTTTCAAAGAAATAAAGGATTGTTGCCAAATGCTGTTGGTGGCCATTTCTGATCTTAAATTTTCGTCTCATTTGTTTTATCGATTTGTTTATGAATTTTATAGCAGAGTTACACTTTCAAAAACGGAGCTTTGATAAACTCCTCATCGTAGACACCTGCTGCTGTATCCCAGTTGGGGATTTGAGACATTGGCATTATTTCTTTTTTTTTCAAAAAAATGATTGGTAAGACCCTGCGAAGTTGCCGTTATCATAAATTTTCCGAAATGCCATGGTGAACAGGCTATGCTTAGCCTACTCCGTTCCGTCATCAGCTAATTGATCGTCCTGACAAGCTCCAATATTTATTACAGCGCATTCTGCGGGCGTGCCTCTGAATGCCAGTGACTGTGGCAGACCCAATCTATAGACCATATTTATTAACTGCAATGCCTGATCCTTTAATTTAGGGAGGCGAAAGTAATAGTTCTCAAAATGGTATTGTAAATATTCGCCACGCTCAACCTTAGTCATTTTGAATGATTTGATGTTTGGCCTGGCAAATTCTATCAATTTAAATGTTAGCTCCAGATCGGAAAAACTTTGGTGGATGTTTACCAAAGCATGATGGACACTTCTTGCATAATGAAACGCAGGTGTGGTTTCATCTATTTTTTAAGAAGAAAATCCATGTCATGCTGAAGCGTAAATTTACCTAACGGTGTGTTAAACAGTGATGCCTTATTGAAATCGAAATCTGGTGGATCGTTAAAGAGGTCTTGCATATTAAGACTGCAAGATCAATAAAAATTAGAAAAGGCCGGAATAACTTTCCGGCCTTAAAAATAAATAATAGTCATTAGCAAATCTTATGGCCTTTGCTAGTCCTTAACAACTTTATATGTTCTGATAAAACTATCCACTTTTGTGTCAATATGCGCAATGTTTGACAACTGGTAATCTATTGTATGCCTTTCCACTTGTCTTTTATATTGCTCATCATTAAACGCGTTGAACTCTATTTGTAGCCTTGAAAGTTGTGCATTGTGATCTTTATTGAAAAATGAATCCAGGACGTAGGGGCTGGCTTTTAATTTTGGATCATACCAACAGCGAATGGTGTCGAACATCGATGACTCGTGGTAACGAACACTGTATACGTTGGTGATGACCTGGTTTTCCTTCGTTGTTCTGACCAAAGAAAAACTGTCACGAATTTGACTCAGGTTGACATGGTACATTTTGCTCGGAACGATGGAATCGACTGGTATTTGTATGCCTTTATCGGTTAAAGATTCGAACATTTGACCATCCCTCTGATTTTTCTGGAATATGAAATACCTGTTTCTTCTTGAATTCTGGGTGCTGCCGTTGTCCAATAGCCCTATGAAAGTATAAGAGGTTTGCAACATTGTGAGGTCATGAAAATAGTAGACCTGAATGCTATCGGCCATGTATTTTGCCGTACCATCCACGCCCACAATGGGAAACCGTAGGTTGGCCTGTATACCGTAAACTTCATTACCTTGATTTGCAGTTTTGCAAGCCATATTAAAGAACAGCACAAAAAAGCCAAGCATTAACGTACCTATTGTTTTCATTCTATACTTCAATTCATTATGGTTTAGCCGAAAAGATTTTACCTACTTTATAAGGTCTGATATCTGGCGGCACCAGTTGACTAACAGGGCAACTGGTACAAACAAATGCCGTAGTAACCGTAAAATCTACTTCCATGCCCGCATATAAAATGTTTTGGGCGCCAGGTACAAAGGAAGGCGTACCAGTTCCCTGTGAATAAGTGACTTGAACTGCGGGCGGCGTTTGTCCGGTGAGGCTCATTCCTGTATGTACCAGGCTAACCCATTGCCATTTGTTCTCGTCTGGATCTATCAGTTCGACAATTCCTGTTTCTTGTGACCAAATTTTAAAATTACCGAAATCATTTTTAAGGATTTCCCATTTAGGGTTTTTATATTTCTGAAGGGTATTGATAGTGGAGACTGTGAACGTTTCTGCACCAGCATACGCTTCCATACTGCTTACAACCATTACGCCCTCTTCTTGACATGCCACAAAGCAAGCATAATCTGGATCTCCGCCTGTTCCTCCGCCGCCAGTATCGCAGCCATCGGTACAAGTGGTATACAGGTAACTTTGTTCGATCACTTGTCCAGTATTCACATCCCATTCTATCCAATACCAATCAATACAAATAGGATCTGTGGGATTGCCAGAGCCACAAGCTGGCGGATTGAAATTGATGACAGGAGTTGATAAGGAATAGGAATTACTTTGGCCTTTCACTTTTAATCCCATAGAAGTTTTCCCTATTGTTTTCCGACGTGCTGTGGATTCGTCATAATACTTTACTTCATTCGCTTCGAATGGTAATTGCATTAAGTCGTCTTTTTTGCTTAAGGCCTTTTTTGTGATGAGCCATCCGATTTGCCCTGCCTCCCCGGCATGAGCCTCAGTGATTCTGTAACGGAAAAAGCCTGTTTTATCGCCAGTACTCTCAATTGGCGTAACGGATCTTAAGTAGCCCTCTTGATTTGAAAATTGTGTGATCTGATTTTCGAAATTTAGTTTTCCTTCAAAGAGCACATCATGCATTGTTTTGAGGCTCACATTGCGCATCTCTTTAGATCTGTCGAAGATTGCTGGGCTTTCTTTTTTGGAACAGTTGGAGAGCACTAACGTTAAGAGGCAAAGGGATAGGAATACCTTGGTTAGGTGTGTCATGGTTTATTTGTTTGAGTTGATTGATTGCGCAAATAAAAACACGTTAAGTGCTTCTACTTAAATTAAGTGTTTTAACCGGTTAACCAGCTATAACAATTAGAAAATTCTCTGTGTAGGTGGAGTAGGGGCGTTTATAAGTAAACTGGAAACAAGATAAGTTGGCATCAACACAAAGCCAAAAATATCGTATTTGGGTACCACCGTTTTTTCACTGCTTAGCAAAAGGTGTTTTCACGCCTCAGTGTATTTGGTAAAAAAAGAGAAACCGCTTCGCCACCACGAAACGGTTTCTGAACAAAGAGCTTTGTTCTATAAGCCACCAATTGCAATGATACAAACCTATTTGAGATTTGTTGTGGCATGAATTAACTTATTTGTAGCATGATTTATTTTGCTCCATCTATACGGAGGCTGCCTCAAAATTACTTTTGAGACAGCCTCTCTGTGATCCCGCTGGGATCGGGTTATGTTTAGGCAGACCGCATCAGTATTGAGTTTCAAGCGATCAGATTATCGGGGGTAACCTGGTGGGTAACCGAATAAAATGGTTGATTTTGCAGGGATTTAAAGAGCTGATTTCACAAAGTTAAAAATAAATAACATCCTAAGATCAGTGGTAAGAATCGCAGACGGCAAACTGATGTCTTTAAAACTTAGCGAAAGCTGGTCGGATTACTCTCGATCTTCATTAATAAAATCTTCGGCTGTAAAAGGTATTTCAATTTCGAGATGATATTTCAATACTGTAAATATTTTGGCAACTCTTTTATGTATATCTGTTTTTTCAATCAATGACAACCCTTTTTCTTTCAAATGATCCACAGCCGTAAATTCTCTGGGATTCCGTATCACCTTGTACTTCCAGAAAGATTGAAAATATGGTACAATAAAGTTTTGGTACATAAATTTCATTCGCCTAGAAACCGTGTCTAATGTTGCAATAACAGCGAGTTGTAAATGCGCAGATTGAGTTGCATTAGTAAAACTGCTTAATAGAAGGCAGCCAATAATATACAAAATATCCTTAAATGCTCCCGTGTAGGCGCTAAATTGTTTCTGCATTTCCTCATAGGAAATTCTATGAATCATTATTTGGTTAAATAATTGCCTTGCAAAATTGAAGGCTTCCTCATCTTTTATCTTATACTTATCAGTATTGAACGCATCATTAATCATGGTTAGGTATTGTTCGCTTTGAACATCCCCTTTAATAATGTCTAATGAAAAAGTCATAGAGATTGGAAGTAAAATGTGGAAGTAGAGGTTTAAATCATTCACTTCAATTGCATTAATAAGCTCATTTAGCTCGTTGTCCAAATCGTTATTCTTCTGTTTTTGTTTAAGTTTTAAATAGTACGAATCTATGTACGCCTGAATGTTATAGGCCTGTCTTATTTTACGATCTTGGATTAGGTAGAAAATAGTCAATTGTAGGATTGGAACATATTTTGGGTCTTCAATATTCAATGCAATGGAAAAGCTTTTATATGCCCAGTCCTTTGCAAGCTGTATATTTCCAAGTGCTTCATAGCAAACCTGAATGGCATTTGCTACCATATACTTTCGTTCGTCAAAATAAAAACCTCCTTCTAATAGTTTATCATTTGTACGGTAAAAATAACCGGTTTCTGGAATTACATGACCACCACTCGCGTAACTCTTGGCTGTCCCCTCCTCAAGTAACTCGAGAACATATTTCAAGGCGTTCCCATACCTTATAATCAATGCATGCTGCTCAGCTGTATCCGAAAAATGATCCAATAAAAGATTAAAGCCCTTTGAATACAGTTCTAACGCTTCATCATATTTTTTATTCGCCACTTTTATGATGGCTGCCTCTCCCGAAAGCTTTACTTTATCCTCTAGCATGTAGAATGACGTGCTGAAAGCCAAGGCATGTGCTTTTTCTACCAAATCCGCAGACAACGAAGAATTCGTTTTGCTGATGGTCTGCATGTAAGCAATTAAATAATCCAATACTTCCGTATGCATTTCCCCGGATGGGAGTATATCTTCAATTTCGCCAAAATAATAATTAGCTGCATCGTAATCACCTGAATAAAAGAATCTACAGCCAACCTCTGCCAATATCAAGAATTTATTTAGTGTGCTTGTCTGCACAACGCTATCGTATTCTTCAATTAACTTTTGTGCCACTCGGCTATCCCATTTTAATTCAGTCAAATATTTAATTAGATACTTAACCGCGTAAGCGGCCATCATGTCCAAATCGAGGCTAACTGCGTTAGAGGCTATAAATCGGAAAATTTCCTCGATACCTGCCTGCTTTTCTTTATTTCTCGATACAGTGTTTCTACAAATGGAAACACATGCCATTACATAGAATGTGTTTGTTTGTGCATCCAAAACTGAATATGGGACATCGATTGATTTATACAACTCGAACCATTCTTTATATGTTTCCTTTTCATTTAGTTGCGAAAAAATCAGCCAAATTCCGTTTAATACTTCATCACTTACTAAAGTACTCTCGATCTGACCTTGTTTCTTGATCTCTATAGAGGCTTTTTGAAGGTCGGTCAAATGTTTAAATGCAAGAATCGGATTTTTTTTCAATTCGTATTCGAAGAAGAATAGATTATATGACACAAGACCCAAGGCGCCAATTTCTTCTTTTAAAACTATTTCCCTCAAATCTGCAATTAAAAAGTCGTAATCTTTATTTTGTGAGCGCCCAACTGTAATTTGAAGTATTCTAATCTGTATTTTAATAAAAGGTATGACGTCACTGGGTAGTCTAGTGTTCCACCAAAACAAATTGAAATGCCAATCGAAAAATAGTTCAGGTTGATGTGTAAATTCTGTCAGTACTCTCAGAAGGGTAGCTGTAGCTTGATTAAATTCTTCAGCTTTTGAAAAGTAATGAATTGCTTCAAACGCATCTAACTGCGAAATATTACCCTTTTCTATTATGCCAATGGCTAACTGCTTGTTTACTTGTTTTTCCACCTCCGCCTGAATATTTCCTTCAAGGCCTTTTAGAAGCGGCGACAATTGCATTTGTCCGTTTCCAAGGTCTTGTATCCAGATATCTTTAACTTGGCTTAACACCTCACCTGGGTGGCTTATAACAGGATCCAGCCCGGCAATTCGTCTGACGCTATCAATATCAAAGCTCCCAATAACCAAACGTAAACGGTACAATAGTTCTCTGGCTTGCTGGTTAGAAGTGTTAGCCAATACTTTTGCATAACTCTCTTTATCTGAGCTATCACCAAATTTTACAGTGAAAATTGATACGATAGTCTCCTCATCTACCTTCCAATTTTTTGCCGCGAGAAATCTTGCCGCCGACCGGATCAATACAGGATGCCCTTCCGTTGTTTTTGTTATTAATCCTGCAAAAAGAGATGCATCTTCTTCTGTAGCTCCAAAGTGTTGAAAGATTGTTATTGTATCTATTTCACTCAATGGCGGCACTGCTAACGATGTAATATTTGGCGCTAACTGAGATTCGATTTGCTGAACAATAGGGAAAATAGACGTAACTATTATTTTTATACTGTGATCTGACAATTGCACCAACAGTTCAGAAAGTCGTTGTTGAACGACAATCTTTTCTTTTAAATCGGGTAAATCATTTAAAATAATCAAAGTGTTCGCCTCAATTGCTTGACTAATTTTTATCAGACTGTCTTGGTAATACTGCTGAATATCAACTTTTAAATTTTTCGTTAGCAAGGTTAGCAAATGTTCAATTAATTGCTCAGGTTCAATATCCCTACATTCAATCCATAACGATGGGTTTTTAATTTCTTTTGTTGACAATACTGCAAGTGAGGTTTTACCCATGCTAGGACCGCCTTGCAGCCATAGAACATTGTAAGTTGAGCAGAGATCGATGACCTGCTTTACTAACTCCCGACGTGAACTTATAACTGAAATAGGAGGCACCTGAAGATCGCCATTGAAAAAGGTGGAAGATACTTTTACCGTTTTTTCGTCTTGCTCTCCCAGTTTTTGAATTGCAATTGCCAGTAGTTCACTAAGTTTTTCGGTTTCAGATTTCTCCGTCGATGGGATTCTTCCAGAGGATATTGGAATTAGCTCTTTTTCTAGCAGGTTTTTAATTTGATTAAATTTAATTGGATCGGCCTCTTTTTCGTATATATCCTCAATAGCTTTTACGAGATCATGAGGATACATAACATCTGTATCTAGCTTAAATGTATTTAAGATCTTTTCGGGTGTTTTTTTAGCTTTCTTACCGAAAGAGATATTTCCTACATCATTTAGGATCAAAAAACGAATTCCGTTTATAAACACTTTTTGATGATCATTTGCCACCACGGTTTCTAACGCATCTATGATTTTTGCGTTATCTATCCTTGATGTAACCTGATACGCAATCAGCTCCTTGGTTTTATCACCAATATCTAAACCAGGAAAATTTGAGGCAATTCGATTTAAATCTTCTAGTTGGTAGCCGTATATTTTGTTTAATAGCTGACGACAAAGATGTTCACTTACCTTATTAATATCTAAATAATTCTCATAATTATTTAAGCGAATCTCGCCAATCCATATGGCAATTAAACGCTTTATTTGTTTCATTTCAGCTTGTTGGTTACTCATTCTATCCGATGATTAAAATTTACTATAAAAAAGTTCCATAAATAAACTACGACGAACAACCAATTTGAAGATACGCTCGCATTTGCTAGCTAAGGAATAATGAACAGCCATAGCAGGAGCACCGACTTAGAATTTGAAATCTGGGAAATCCGCTTTGACTTCTACCAATAGTTTGTACAGCGTGATATTACCGCCACCGCCCTGCGCCAATTTTTCAATAAGACCATACCACTGTGATCTTCGATTATTTGAATTAATAAGAAGGGATACGTCGCCGCCGGATCTTTTCCAGATGTCATTATCCTCGGGCCCTTGGGGATACAACTGAACGAGTATATTGACTAATTGCTTCCGGCCTTCAATAGTGCTGATATCTGCTGTAATGTCCTCTGTTTTCATACTATTAATCATAGCAAAACAGAAAGCAGATGCATTGGCCGCAGCAATCGGCTGTGAGCCGCTTGCATCAGCTTCTTCCTTGCCCTCGATGAGATCAGAAATTCCCCGGATTTCAATCGCTTCGGCTTTATAAGGTCTAGCCGCTACCAAAAAACCGTTGCCTTCCATATCTACGGCAAGAGCATCACTAAAATTCTCCCTTAAGTATTGATAAGCGATTGATCGATTTGATGCTAAAACTTTTTCCCCAGCAGCGATCGGACCAACAAATGACGCAGGGGACTGTTCGATACCCAGCACGTTTAACTCAATCCACTTTGCTTCGCGTGAAATATGTTTAGCTAGTTGTTCTAGGGCGTAAGAGGACGGAATCGTATCCGGACGTCCCTTGAATTCAATATCATCTTTGCCCATTTCAAAACCAATGACCTTTGTACTTGCCACGACATCCCCAAGCTTGACATCCTTGATACCTCCAGCTACCCCAACGAAGAACACATAGTCTGGCTTGAAATAGGCGATAGCTCTACCAGTCTCGTCTGCAGACCTAGTATTTCCCGCCCCAGTTTCGCCGATAAGAATATCAAATCCGTTGTAGTTCGCCCTACCGTATTCGGAGTTTGTGGTGGGGTGGACTTCTCTTTTCAAATCATTGAGGTGCGCCTTTACTGCGGTAAACTCAAGGCTCAAGGCTGTTAGAATCAATATTTTTTTACTCATTTTTTATTTAAAACATTTTAGCATTTGTTTTAATTGAGAGTTGTTGGGATAATCAGCAATCATTTCATTAAGTAAGGAGCGAGCCGAAATCATTTTACCACCACCTCCGTTTCTTAACAAGCGGATCGCCTCTCTCCAGTTTTCTTCTCTAGATTTATTTTGATATAGTTTTTCGCCTTCCCCACCAGCACGTGTCCACAGGTCTCGATCTTCCGGCCCCTTGTCATAAAGTCTTATGCACAGATCCGATAATGCAGAATAAGCGGCATCTTCAGATACTGTCTCTCCTATAAGATGGCCATATAGAAACTTATCGAAGATGTCGATTTTAACTAGCTCTCGGCAATTGGTAAAGGCAACCCTGAAACTTTCATTATGCTTTGCTTTTTCGAAGACCTGTTGGGCAGACTGCCGATATTGTTTTTCTTGTATGAGGTTCCCCAGGCTTGCTGATTGAATAGGCGATAAAGGGCTGGGATAGTACATGATATAATCAGCGAGGAAGTTGTCCTTCATGCCTGAGATGTTCTCATACACTTCTAAGATAATATCGATATTATCCCTGTATCTTTTTAATAGTGAGCTCATGAACTCGTCGTTGAGTAAAAAGTTTTTAAGGTCTGGCTCTAATTCAATCCCCGACAAGCCTTTGGTTGGAATGGTAGCCACCAACGCCGACGCGGTAGCAGAAAGAAAAAGATCTTTTTCCCTTTTTGGAAGTTGTGCCCAGAATTTAGCTCTGTTGTCAAGCTCAAGGACATTTGCGAATTCGCTTACTGCTATCCCTGTGAGCAGCGGTATGGGAACCTGCCCTCCTTTGCAAACGGACGTTAGCAACATATTGACCTTATTAGCTACGTCTATAATGCCGTATCCCAGCGCTTGGCCTTGCTGCATGCAGCCTGCCCATATAAGTTGCCAACTCGCTTGGCTGACGTCTAACGAGTGCATTAGATTTTCATTTTCGACGGCACGTCTAATGTATTCATTTATAAAAATGTCGCCACCGGTGTCAATTGCTAGTGCTATAATGTCATCATTGCTCGTTTTAGTAATCAACTGTTTACTACCACCAAATGCCGTCAGTGGTAACTCTCTCTCCAACATATATTGTTGCCGCAGGGCTTCTTTATAAGGCAGGTAACTTATAATTAGTTCGGCGTGCAAAATATTCCAAGCTCGTTCAGCTGCTTCATTCGTAATAAGCTTCGATATCTCATCAGCTATTTTGTGAGGCCTAAGTTTCAATAACAGCGCTTCATACTTTTGATCGGCGGGAATAGCAGAAAGAATGCAGATGCAGGATTCAGTGGAATGGCACAGCAGTTCCCATATATTTTTGAATTGGGTATCCGTTGCTGTTTTAACCGTATCCATGAGCGATGTTGATATCGAACGATGCCACCAATTTTTGGTTGTATCATTGAATGAAGCAACGAGTAGTTCAGAAAGATCGTTAATACTCGATAGCTGTGCTCCGTCGAACTTTCGAACAAGGGCATTATGAAGACAGGTGCCAATTATGGCTTCTCCATTACTGAATCCACTCAACTGAAGATTTTTTAAGGATTTAAAGTTGGTATCGCTGTCTTCATTCAATCTTTTGGCTAATTCTGTGATTGTGCAACTTTTGATTGCCGCGCCGTGGCTTGGTGAAGGAGATATTCTTTGAAGTAACCTAACTAGTTGCTTCAAGGCGTCTTCAGACTGTGTGGAGAGATTATGATACCCTTCATAAGCTTTGAGTGCTAATCGGAGTATGTTCCAATCACTTAGTTCAACCTTCAGATCTTCCATAAATTTATTGACTGGATTATCGATCTGTGCGTGGAGTAGGTACTGGTCGAATATGGAAGTCACACCCTGTTCGCCATTGTCTTTAGCAGACACAAAAGGTTTCCCTACGAGACTTTTTTCGAAATCCTCTTGAAAATGTAGTATCGTTTTATTGGAATCAATATGATCCGTTGAAAATCCGGCAGTATAAGAAAATTGCAATCTCAGTGGCAATGGCAAACCGTTCCATATACTGGAAACTAATTTTTGGAACGTCTTCTGGTTACCGCAAAAAAGCAGTGGTTTTTGCTCGTTAGATAGTCTTTTTACACTTTCTAATAGATAGCCAGGAAAAATTTCGTTGTTAGTATCGATTGCTAAATCCCCGACAGGTATGGTTAGATCCATCAAATTTGAACGCTCAATAGGCACTTCTTCAATGAAAAAGGAGAACAATGAATTGAGATCGTGGATCGAAGGTAAATCCTTTAGGTCCACAATGAAGGCATGGGTGAACACCATTCCGGGACGCTGCGCATGTTTATCAGCCAACGTGCACGTAAAAACATAATGATTTTTATGTCGTATGCCCGAGTAGTACGGTTGCATTTCCATGCTTGCGGGCAAACTTCCTGGTCGATCGGTGAATCCTGTCAGGAAGGTTTGTAGTTCAACATCGACGATGCTTGAAACTATACAGCCATGAGAGCGGTTTACTTCTCCGTAATAGGCCTGTTTGATAGTGATGTTTGTATTATTCAATGAAACTACTGATGGATAAGGTTAAGTCCTTTTGTTCTGCTCCTTCCTGGTCTATAATGTAACCAAAACTTTCAGGTCCCTGATTGATGAATTCTTGGTCTGAATCAGTAGGTGATAACGTTTTGCTTAATGAAGACAATCCGATTATGGAATAACTATGAGGCTTCCATTGAGAGACTATGTAACTATAAAGCTCAGGAAGCTTTCCTTTTAATATATCCTTTGGTAATTGTTTTTTCTCATTCAAGGACAATAGATCCCAACAGGAAAGGACGATAGTTAATCGTGGAACGACAGTGCCTTCGCTATCCCCCAAACCCTTAGCGTATAAAAACATTTGTAGTAGTTCTACATAAAACGCCGAGTCAGAAAAATGGAACCCGCCCTTTTCCTTTCGCTTATTCAGGATTTCTGTTGCAGGAAGGGCACGGTTGACCAAATCCTCGATCGGATTGAGCTTATCTGGTCTGATAAACACCATCCATGAAGTACTTTTATCAATCTGATCTTTCCATATCTTGTTTAGGCGTCTCGCGTTGACAATCGTTTTGATTTGTTCTCCACCATAATCCGGAAAACTAAATATTGATTTTTTTCCTTGTTTGTCTTCTATTTCAAGAGCGACCGTCCTGTGTTCGCTTACTGGAGTGTGGCCTGCAGACTTACCCTGGTTGAGCTTGTCCAAAACCTCTTCGAATATACTGATATCATCCGGACTAGAAAGGATTTTGTAGTGCTCTGTCCTCGCACTTAAACGTCCGTATAGCTGTCCGCCGAAGTGAGTCTTGCCTGCGTCTGATCCCCCAATCAAAAGGATCGTATTTTCGGTGTTGCTCATTTTATCGTTTTGAAAGGAATAGATCTGATGGCGCAAATCTTTCAGTCTCAGGCACAGAATTTACCTGGACGTTGAGCGCATGCAGAATCCACTTGATACTTTCCAATATTTGTAATTGAAATTTGTTTTGCTCCTCATTTCGCGCACTCACCTCGAAGTCTTTGTAATTAGCAATGGGCGAGTTTTGCAGATGCGCAGATATCTGTTCTTTGATCGAACGTTCAGTTGGGATATCAGACTTCGACCAAATCAATCCTAAAGGACGCTTATCAAGATTATGCTTGATCCGATCGCCCACTTGTTTGATCTGCTGCCTTGCTTTACCAAGACCTGATCCGGAGAGTTCTTCACAATCTGCAAATAAAAGAAATGCATCAGCGTGACTGTGAATCCATTCTGCACCTCTAGATTTCTCCCCTTGACGGTTGGTAATCCATGCTGCAAACCATTCGCCTGGAGCATCGGTAAAGACCAGCTCTCTCTTTTCTCCCTTACTATCTTTTAGAGAGAGATGAAGCAGTCCCGGTACTCTCCCAGCATTGCTGCTAGTATGCGGTGGAAATTGGATGTCGTTATGTTGGCTCCAACTTAGAAACCAAGCGATGCTCTCCCAGCCGATCAATGTCTTTGAGCCGGCAAATTGATAGTCTCCAATTGGATAACCATGTCTAAGCAAACAGTAAAGTGTTGCCAAGAATGTGGTTTTACCGGCACTGGCAACACCCGTAACGCCTATTAATACAATGGGAGAGGTAGAACTTAGAAAGTTGAGGTCCTGGAGCCCCATGGCATTACCGGTCCAAGGGATTCGCACAAAAAAATCGTCGGGAGATTCATCTGTTTTTACTGGCTCGTCTTTCCGTGTGTTGTAATATTTACATTCTGTCAATACTGTGCAACCTTCATGGTTGCAACCGGTATCATCTGGATAGCAATCTTCCTTTAAACAATTTCCTGCCATATTATGAAGGATTAGGGATGAGGTAATTGGCCATCCAATCGTGAAGAGCCATCACAGCAATTTGTGAACGGGTAACTTCCGCACTTTCATCAATGCCGGTGCGAGCCTTCAATGTTACCCCCTCGACCTCTCCTTTGGCTAGTAGTTCAAGGAAATGAGTAAACGAGATGCGCGCGTCCTCGACACTAATTTCATCTGAAAAAGGCTGGACTTCTGCAATATTTTCTTTTTTAGCGAACTCGTTCAAAAAGGCGGAAAAAGTGATTTTCTCATCCGCCTTATCATCGACCAAAGTTAAGGTATCTTTCAGTAGATGATCTACGGCTTCCGGAACGATCGCTGGTAGTAACTGATATAGGTCGTAGGCCATCATGAATGGCTGTATTGCCGGAGGTAAATCTCTGTAACTTTTTCTTAATGAGGGTGAATAAAGCGTTTCTTTCCACCATAATAGCTTAGTACGCTTTTCTACAGATTGGGTCGTAGTAAAGGAACTTTTAAGAATCTGATCTAGTCCCTTTTTAAATTCAGTGAAAAATTTATTTATGGCAGTATCTATCGTGCTGGTCGATGCTGCATCTGAAAGAGCACCAGAATATGTTTTTAAAATTTCACCTATACCTTCAGATGCATGGTTTGAGAAGTGGGTAGACCATTGCTCAGGGTGACTATAGGGATCATGGCCTTCAGGTGTTCTACTAGCAGCCTGTTTTAGCTTTGCTTTTAAATTAGCGCCATCGACTTTTACTTCCTCGAATTTCAAAGGCGGTATCTTTAAAACACCCAGTTTTAGTGTTGGCGCTTCTTCAGCCAACTTCCATTCCTCTGTAGCATTTTCTTCCGACAATTCCCCAAACTCTCGCAGCAAGCTCTCTATGATGTCTTTTTCTCGACTAAGTTTAGCGTATGGATAAAAGTTTGTACCAGTTAAATAGATTATTCTAGCGTTGCGTTCACTTTCTTTACCTGCATTATGTAATGCATGAATGATAACAGCACGTATAATGGTGATCGGCCTTTCGGTGAATTTGGCTCGAAGGGCTTTCCAGTGTGTCGAAATGATCTGCTCCACTTTGATAATGACAGGATCGTCTGGATGGATATGCGGATCCAGGGCTACAAGCGTATAGTTTGGCAAAAGCTTCGTTTCCTTTTGGAGCATTTCTGTCAGATCATAAATAGCTTTCTCAATACTGGCAAGCCTTTCGTCACTGTCTCCAATATCCAAAAGACCGGCTTGCAAAAGTGGTTGCAACAGTTTATATTCCATATTTATTAGTTCGGGTTACTTAGGTTTTTAAGTTTTTCTATTAGCTGATTGACTTCGTTGAAAAATTGACGTATGTGCTAGTCGGCGGCGTGAAGTACCAACATGCGATCAATTAGTTAAAGGTTTGTCGTTAGCATCCGCCGAAGCAGATGCTGTGGTGATTGGCGAGCGCCTTATTCCCGACAGACATGAATGATGGCGTAATAAAACAATGCGGATTTTGCGTAACTATATTGCATATACGCTGATAAGACTGCGGTTGCAGTGAGGTGGATAGAAGTTTCATCAGTATAAGGTTGTTAGGTAACTTGTCCTACCAAAATAATATTATTTTCCAAAATTGCAAAAAGGAAGGCGTTGCGAGGTAGGGGAAAAATCCCCTTTTTAAGGAATGCTTGGAGGGCGAGCCGAATTGATCTTGGTATAGCGGAGACTTTTTTCCGGCTTAAAGGTGTGGTTCCGGGACTTCTTGCGGATCAAAACGTCTCAAATCGTCTCATTAGGTGAGCGGTTTGATTTGATGTAGTTTGAACTTTAAGTTCTTATCTGCGAAACGGGACATAATTTGCCACTTTTTGCAGCCATTGACTTAGGTATCATGATAGCCTTAACGCCGGCAAGGCGGTATTGATAGTTTTAGTAGTACCTATATTATTGGTTTATTATCCGCAAATAAACATCAGAACTGTGGACTCAAAATTCTGGCCGCCAATAAATTTTATTACTGGCCAAAATCAACCATTCCCTATATTTGCATGAAATAAAGCGAGTTATGGGGCAGATAATAGGCCGGCTTGTGGAGCAAAAAATTTTAAGCCAGAAAAGGAACTCTTCCAAAGCAGAACTCATCGCAGTGCTTGGCCGCCGCCGGGTAGGTAAAACCTACTTGATACGGAACTACTTTGAAAAGGAAATCGTGTTCGAGCTGACCGGAATGCATGATGCCTCTCTACAAGTACAACTACAGAACTTTACGATTGCTATGCAAAAGGCGACCAGAAGCCCAATACTCGCCCCTGTTCCTTCTAACTGGCTGGAAGCCTTCACCATTCTGGACTCCTTCATCGGAACATTGCCAACCACTCGACCCGCTGTCATATTCCTGGATGAGTTCCCTTGGCTACATACCCACAGATCCAATTTCCTGCAAGCATTCGATCATTGGTGGAACAGTTCAGCCTCCAAAAACGGCCATGTCAAAGTTGTAATCTGCGGATCGGCTGCATCTTGGATGATCGATAAGGTGGTAGAGGCCAAAGGAGGTTTACACAACAGGGTAACGCAAACAATCCGACTTCTTCCCTTCACACTTGCTGAAACCGAAGCATATCTCAAAAGTGAGAGCATTATCCTGGATCATTATAAAGTACTTCAGCTCTATATGGCGATGGGGGGCATACCTCATTACCTGCAACATATTAAAACTGGAGAAAGTCCAGCTCAAATCATTGATCGGCTTTTCTTCACTAAGGATGGCCCCCTGTTAAAAGAATTTTCCCTGCTTTTTGAATCCTTGTTTGATCATTCATCTCAACATGAGACAGTGATTCGTGCTCTGGCTAAAAAGGGAATAGGCCTCACCCGGCAGGAGATCATTGATGAAACCGGGCTCAGTTCAGGAGGAAGTATGAGCCGCGTACTAAAGGAACTGGAAGAATCCGGATTTATAACCCCTTACATTCCCTTCCAAAAAACGATAAACGAAAGTATTTATAAACTCTCCGATGAATACTCTCTTTTCTATTTGAAATTTGCTGATGGCGTAAAACCAACCGGTGAAGGAACCTGGCTTTCCCAGTTTAACACCGCGTCATATACCAGCTGGAGTGGTTTCGCTTTTGAGTCCGTATGCCAGAAACATACTTCACAGATCAAAGCAGCGATCAACATTGGAGCTGGTATAAGGACAGGGGTTTCAGCATGGAGACATTTCCCACCCAGAGGCAGCAAAATGAAAGGAGCCCAGATTGACCTATTACTTGATCGCAATGACGGTATCATCAATTTATGTGAAATGAAATTTTCCAAAGATGAATTTGTCATTGATAAAAGCTACGCTGATGAACTGAACAACAAAGCATCGGTGTTTCAAAAAGAAACAAAAACGAAGAGCACTATTTTCCCGACTATGATTACCACTTATGGAGTGAAAAAGAATAGCTATTATCCCGGACTGATTCAGAATGAAGTTACCATGGATGACCTGTTTAAGTGAAAACACTTCCTCATTAAAACAAACACTTATAGGTTAGGGGAAGTTGTTCAGTAGCAAGCCACTAAGCTACTAACGCGGATAAAATGAAATATCGTTAAAAAACGTTTGTATAAGTCAGATTAGCTCAATAGTTTGTCATAAGATTTGGAAATAAAGATGCCATCATTACCCATTGGTAAATACAAATCGTATGGATATTGAGTATGTAGACATCAAAATTTCCAGGGTACTTCCCCAGGCGGCAGATGTATTTATAAATGTACGGTTCTGCCCGCTTTATAACCTATTTTGGTTTTCAGGCTAAACATTTTAAATCACTATTGTTTTTAGTATGTCAAGATGGTTCTTTACTTAGTTGGTGATCTCGGGATCGAATGGACCGGGTGAAACTTTGTTTGCGTAAAAGTGAGGGAAGCGTTTTCAGAACTTTGTTAGGAAAAGAAGTGTTTGAAACGAAATGCTGAAAATAAGTATTTTTATGGGATAACAACCTTATTCACTTACAATACTACCTAGATGAAACTCAGTCCCATTCGCAGGGAGGATATTTTGAAAGCTGCTGACGATCTCGATGCAAGTGAAGAGTACAACTGGTCGGAATACTGGGTGGGGATTCCTGAGAAGAATAAAGCGTATCCTTTTAAGCAGTTGATTCGAAAAGCCTATACTCATGCGACGGGCGTTCAAATTGGAACCGACTTCTTCCAAAGCAATGACAATTACCGCGACTACATTGAAAAAACCTTTCAATACCCTATCAACTTCAAAGTCCGCGATAACATTCCTTTCTTTACGGATACCGACCTTTCTTTATTTGCTCAGTATGCCGGCCAGCCATATGATGGTTCAAATAAACAACATGCTTTAGTTGGAGAGCAACTTCGCAAAGGGATATTCTCCAAAACTAATACCTGGGTACGGGCATTAAACCTGGACGGATTTGAAATCAAGACCGATAACAACTGGCAGAGACGCGGAGTTTTCACAAAATATTCATGGGCACGCATTTACCGGCGGGGAGATCAGGATAAGAAGATCTTTTTCACTGTTGGTGTCGACGGGCCTGCCGAAGTGATGGTATACAAACTGGATTGTAAGTACAAGGGCTATGATCCGAAAAAGGTCCTTGAGCAACATCAAATCGATGTGTTTTATCGTATAGTCAAGCCAACCGGCGCACATTGGAACGAGATTCAACCAGAAGATTTGGCGGAGATGAACTGGGAACACTTAATTCAAACCACCCGCGACTTTATTCTGCATTACACTGAACTATACGATGAAGTGGTAAAAGAAGTCTGGAATTTACCTACTACGCCTGCTGTGAGTGGTATTTTACGGGAACAAGCTATTCCTAAAGGTAAAGGACAGTTATCCAGTCGGAGCCGGGCAACCGGCGCCATTGAAACACCAGATTATGACGCAGAGAATAGAAAACGAAAAGAATTGGGAAATAAGGGAGAAGCGCTAGTGATAGCTTACGAAAAGAAATGCTTAGCCGATGCAGGCAGGCCTGATCTGGCCAACGCTATTTGTAAAGTACCGGATTTTGAAGGCTATGATATCCTTTCCTTTTATACAGATGGCAGCAAGAAATATATTGAGGTTAAGACCACTAGCGGCACCTATCAGCGGCCTTTTTTCTGGTCTTGGAATGAAAAAGCTACAATGAGCTTGCACAAAGAAAATTATTGGTTGTATCGCCTGTACAATTATGACGAAGTTTCGGACTCAGCTGACTTCTACAAACTCAGGGGAGATTTCAGTAATCTGATCCTGGAAGAGGCAACACAGTACAGAGTGCATATTAAATAGTCGATCACCTATTTTTCTCTTGAAAAAGACCCGATCAATCATGTACTATTTATTTCCAAGAGCAAGATAACCACAATAAAAATATACTCTTCATGGTCCCCATTATTCCTCCTCGCGACGGGGATTCTACCCGCACCACATCGTCAGTATAATGCAGGGTTTAACAAGTGAAGGCTATAAAAACGAATAAGTCAAAAAATTATGTTGACCTACACTGAGATCATAGCACTAAGGGACAATCTGGCCAATGGCGAAATTGATCTAAAGTCCGCGAAAGAAGCATATTGGAAAGATTTTAAAGATGGACAAAAGCCATGGGAAACAAAAGACTGGAAAGAAAGGAGATCTAAGATCATTAAAGACCAATGTGAAATATGTGCTAGCAAGGATACATTAACAATACAACATCGCTGGCACCCTAAAAAATACGCCGAGCATTTGAGGGAGGTAACAAGGGCATACACACAAGCGTATATCAACACTGCTCCCGTCATCGACAAAAACGAATTTAGTAGTTACGTGCGAACCAGGTATGATTATGTACCGGCCCCGTTTTGTCCAAATTGCAAACGCAGTCATCCTAGCAAACGACTGCGAAAATTACCATTCTACCGCTGCGCAGGCTGCCGGCACGAATTTGACACACCAGGCTATATTTCTGTTGATGAACTTATTTCCATTTTCTATGAAAATGAAGACGCCATGGAAGCCCGGGATAAGTGCTTTATATCAAAGGATCAATGGAGATACAAAAACAACCTATCCGGTATCAGATACTGGCTGCTAAGAGAATCGACCAAAAATAATGATGTCGAAACGATTGATAAAGAAGCGTTTCTTCTTTATCTAAATGACAATATAGAGTATCTTTCCTTTAATAATACCATAACTGCGTGTCGAAAATGTGCTTTTAATTTCGATATAAAAAGAATGGAATTGTGTCCTGCATGTAAGCAGTACTACAAGAGATTACAGTACCCAACCTGCATTCAGTGTTTGCCCGAAGACAAGCGAAAGGTCGCATTAGCAAGTATTGAGTTTGGAAAACAGTGGGATCAAATGCACAAAGATCTTGGCATCGACTAAACCCAGATAAAATGAGCGATATGTTTCAATATCGATTGACAACTGATCAGAAGCAGGATATAGCTCAAAACCTGATTGATGTTCTTCAAAAAGATCTAATTATAACAATGCAAGCCAAGACATTCATTGGCAACTGGATTCTTACTTCCGGTAACGAAAAGCGTAAAGCATTCTATGATGTATGGGACATCGTTTTAAAGAACTATCTGCCGACAACGAGGCCCATTTTATTCAGAGCATGTGGAAGAATCAGCAATGTTAAAAAGATAACCAGTTTTACCGGGCGATTGGAATGCGCAAGGAGGTTTAGTAAGAATAGTGGTGCTTTAATCATTTGTGATACAAAAGAAATACTTCAGTTTGAAGAGAGATTTTATACGCCGGGTGGATATAAAAATACCTTTTATCCCCTTGTAACTGTTCTACAAAAAGCGAAGCAAGGGGGCGGCTGGGGATTCTCGGATAGACTTCTGAACGAATATATTGGGGAAGACGAATACATCATGAGAAATGACTTAACCCACATGTCTTGCCTGAAATGGATAAAAAACATCTGATTTAGGAGACAAAAATGTGCTGCAAGATGTCAATCCCTTACGAAATGAATACCAATTACGAATGAAAAATTTGCGCTAAATTATTAGTTTGGCTCCCAAACTTCATCGAGTGAAAGCGAGTAATATTCATACTTGTCTTCGCCACGCTTACCTTTGGTAAAAAAAGGCCCCTCACTTGCCCATTGACCCATTCCCATTTCATATGCCTTTGGACCGTATACAATTTTATTGCCCCTAGGCTTTTTTGAAGACATAATACGTGCAGCATAAGTTGGCGGTCGCCCAGTGTAGATGTATTGCTTCCCTAAAAAATTGCTGGATATATGCCCTATATCGAGATGGCCGTATTCGATCCCTATCTTCAGTCCAAATTTCTTTGAGTCCGATACGATTCTTTCGTCAACGTGCGCAAAAAACTCGTACTGCCTTCTCATGTCCTTCGCAATTCCTGCACTCACGGCAAACACATTTTCGGCAGTGTCCAAAAGAGCATAGAACTGATCTCCTGCAAAACCGACAACTTCCCCATTAAATCGTTGCACTTGCTGTACCCCACCGATCATTACATCACTTACAAATTGCGCAATTCCAGGAAAATCACTGTTCACTAAACGACCGAACCCATTAATGTCAACAAGCATTGCAAACGCTTCGATACTTCCGCTTTTTGGAAGATCCATAAATATTTGATTTATTGATCAAAATTAGGCAAAACTAAAAACACCATTGAGGTCCGTAAATACACAGCCATGAAATATGGGCTTAAAGCAGAGTTGTGGCTGATCTAACCTATGAAGCTTTGCAAGTAACGGTTTAATTGCAGGGACAAGGGTCCTTGCTCAGCAGGTACAATAATGTCGACAATAAGATCCCGTTTTGTCTATTCCGGCAATACCTCCAAAATATCGGATCCTCTCCCTACTTTTTCGGAAAAAGTAAGCAACTCGCCTTCTACGCCTGTAAGGGAGATTTTGAAATGAGGCCAATCCTTTTGTTGCCCGTTATAATTTGCCATGAGCGATTATTACCTTTAATCGGCTCACAAATACGGAAAATAATGAGCCGAATAGAGAATTTATTCGGCTCACATGAACATTATTAACCGAAATTACAGGGATAGGCCGAAAAAGATGAGACTCTATGCTCAGCTGCCGTTACACTCAAAATCAAGCGCATCCTGCCAGGTGCTAAATAAGGATATATAAAACTGGCAATAGCACTCGGCACCATAATCAAAAGTCGATAAGAGTATCAACGCCGCTGGTGGCACCGGTCCGTATAGTTACGGACGATTATAAAACCCTATTCTTGTCCATAGTTGTATTAGCAGGCATATTTGTGGACGATGATAACTAATCTCCCAAGTATCTCATTAATATGGCATTATCGCCGATATTCTGGATATGAAATGTCACAAATATTTAAAAATATGTGACATTTACTGGCCGAGATCACCTTGACTCGTCATACCTGTTAGGTTTCTCTGCAAATACCTAACAGAGTTCGGATAGCTGGTTTTCAATCTGTTCATTATTTTAACCTGTTCACTGCCCGTGAACACAGAAAAATAGTGAACAGCAATCATTGCACTGTAATAATCCAGAGACAGTTTAAGAAGCACTCAGGTGTAGCACAATGATAGTGGAGAAGAAATTCTGGCCAGCAATAAATTTTATTACTGGCCAAAATCGAACATTTCCAATTTTAAGCCCCGACAATACGTCGCTTAGTAATCGCAATATCTTTTTCAATCTGTTCATTATTTTCAACTGTTCACGGCCCGTGAACAAGGAAAAATAGTGAACATTATCATCGCCCCCTGCCACAGCTAGGCGAGATGGGGACTATAGAATTTTGGAAGCTGGAAAAATTAATGCAGATACTCAGAAGCTTTCCCGAAGAATGATGGCTCAATTTAACGGCAAAAAAAGCAGAAAGTACCGTTAATTGGGCGTTTTCAAAAATGTAGAAACGTGCCAATTCATGCTTTATCCATACTTAGGATGAAGATCTGCTACCATTTCATCCCACCAGAAACTCCCTAACACTCTCCTTCTTCAATCCCGTAAACTCACAAAACTCATCCACCGACACAAACTCTCCTTTCTTCTTTTTAAACCTCTTCTTGATCGCAGCCAGCAGTGCCCGGGCCGCGCGCTCCTTGCGGCCGGTGATATTCATGATGTCTTTCGCATAAATG
>VFQP010001473.1_pt1 | contig 31359 bp, 27 predicted proteins | sample 3512351 | NCBI WGS metagenome assembly VFQP01 (sample SAMN10412372, study PRJNA504923) | tailings metagenome | isolation source: Relicate 1 Philex TSF1 revegetated site | place: Philippines: Tuba, Benguet | collected 2017-08-29
TCCAGATCACTCGCGAGCAGCAGGATGAATTCGCGGTTAAGAGCCAGAACAAGGCCGAAGCGGCGCAGAAGGCCGGCAAGTTCAAGGACGAGATCGTGCCGGTGACGATCAAGGGCCGCAAGGGCGATACCATCGTCGATCAGGATGAATACATTCGTCATGGCGCCACCATCGAGGCGATGAAGGGCCTGCGCCCGGCCTTCGCAAAGGATGGTTCGGTCACGGCCGCCAATGCTTCAGGCATCAACGACGGCGCCGCCGCTGTGGTGCTGATGAGCGCCGAGGAAGCCAAGAAGCGCGGCATCAAGCCGCTGGCCCGCATCGTGAGCTGGGCGCAGTCCGGTGTTGATCCGAAGATCATGGGCACCGGCCCGATCCCGGCCAGCCGGGCAGCGCTGAAGAAGGCTGGCTGGAGCCACAAGGATCTCGACCTGGTGGAAGCCAACGAGGCTTTCGCAGCCCAGGCCTGCGCCGTGAACAAGGAACTCGGCTGGGATACCGACAAGGTCAACGTCAATGGCGGCGCCATCGCCATCGGCCACCCGATTGGCGCCTCCGGTGCCCGCGTGCTGGTGACGCTGCTGTATGAAATGCAGCGCCGCGATGCCAAGAAGGGTCTCGCCACCCTGTGTATCGGCGGCGGCATGGGCATCGCCATGTGCGTCGAGCGCGACTGATTGTTCGAAGCGGCGCGGGTCACAAAGCCCGCGCCGTTTTAGTATCTGCTTTTTTGTTTCAGTTCAGGCGACACATAAAAAAACCGAGGAGGCTCATCATGTCGCGCGTAGCAATCGTTACCGGTGGTACCCGAGGCATCGGGGCTGCGATTTCCAAACTGCTGCACCAGTCGGGGTACAAGGTTGCCGCCAATTATGCCGGCAACGAGGAGAAGGCGCGCGCCTTCGAAGCCGAGACCGGGATCAAGGCCTACAAGTGGAGTGTCGCTGATTTCACCGCCTGCGCCGAGGGCGTGAAGAAGGTGGAGCGCGAACTCGGCCCGGTCGACATCGTGGTCAACAATGCCGGCATCACGCGGGACGGCACCATGCACCGCATGAGCGAGCCGCAATGGCAGGAAGTGATCGACACCAACCTTGGCGGCTGCTTCAACATGTGTCGCGCCACCATCGACGGCATGCGCGAGCGCGGCTTTGGCCGCATCGTCAACATCGGCTCGATCAATGGCCAGGCTGGCCAGTATGGCCAGGTGAACTATGCCGCCGCCAAGTCCGGCATCCATGGCTTCACCAAGGCGCTGGCGCAGGAAGGTGCGGCCCGCGGCATCACCGTGAACGCCATCGCGCCGGGCTATATCGACACCGACATGGTTGCCGCCGTGCCGGCCAACGTGCTGGAGAAGATCGTCGCCAAGATTCCGGTCGGCCGCCTTGGCCGCGCCGAGGAAATCGCCCGCGGCGTGCTGTTCCTGGTCGCCGATGAGGGTGGTTTCATCACCGGCTCGACACTCAGCATCAACGGCGGCCAGCATATGTATTGATCCGGCCTGAAGCAGGCAAAAAAAGAAGCGGCGGCCGTGAGGCCGCCGCTTTTGTTTTAGCGATAGTTCCGGATCAGCCGAGGTTCTTTTCGGCGAAGCTCCAGTTCAGCAACTGGTCGATCACTGCGTTGGCATAATCCGGGCGGCGGTTCTGCCAGTCGAGGTAATAGGCATGCTCCCACACGTCGATGGTGAGCAGCGGCTTCACGCCGGTGACAGTCAGCGGGGTTTCGGCATTCGGGGTCTTCCGGATGGTCAGCTTGCCATTCTCGAGGCACAGCCAGGCCCAGCCGGAGCCGAACTGGCCAACGGCGGCGGCGGCGAAATCGGCCTTGAACTTGTCATAGTCGCCGAAGCTGTCCTTGATCAGGTCGGCGATGCGGCCGGTCGGCTTGCCGCCAGCCTTCGGCGCCAGCGAATCCCAGTAGAAGTCATGGTTCCAGACCTGGGCGGCGTTGTTGAACACCGCCACCTTGTCGGCCTTGCCGGCGCTCTCCTTGATGATCTGCTCCAGGCTCTTGCCCTGCAGCGAGGCGTCGTCGGCGGCGAACTTGTTCAGGTTGTTGAGGTAGGTGGTGTGGTGCTTGCCATAGTGAAAGCCGATCGTGCCGGCATTCACCACCGGGCTCAGCGCGTCATCGGCATAGGGGAGGGGCTTCATCGAGAAGGGGGCAGTCATAGGTTCCGTCCTTTATTTTTTGCCAGTCGTCTGGTCCAGAGGGAAGGTCTGGCGGCGAGGGGGAAGATAGCGCGCTGGCTGTGGGATGAAACCGTTCCAGGGGTGAAAAATTGCCGGTTCCTGGCCTTGAAATACGATGCCTCGGCACGGAGCAGGCGAGGTCCGGCGCTTTGCACCCTCATGGCTGGTTCTGATGCCGCGAAAGTCCTATGTTTCGTTGCTATGAAACCGGATCCTCGGTGAGTGGGCGGTGTCCATGAAAGTACGGGCAGTGGCATGAATGTGCTGGGCATCGCCGGCTGGAGCGGGGCGGGCAAGACCACCCTGCTGGAAAAGCTGATCCCGTTGCTGATCCAGCGCGGCCTCAAGGTTTCCACCATCAAGCATGCGCATCATGCTTTCGATGTCGACGTGCCGGGCAAGGACAGCTACCGCCACCGCGAGGCCGGCGCCAGCGAAGTCCTGATTGCTTCCGCGCAGCGCTTTGCGCTGATGCATGAGCATCGCGGCGATGCCGAGCCCGGCCTGGCGGAGCTGCTGCAGCATCTGAGTCCGGTGGACCTTGTGCTGGTGGAAGGCTTCAAGCGCGATACCCATGCCAAGATCGAGATCTGGCGCCAGGGCACCGGCAAGCCGCTGTTGCAGCCCGATGACCCGGCGATCATCGCCGTTGCCTGCGATGCCGAGCCGCCGCATCTCACCGCGCCGCGCCTGGATATCGACGATACAGCCGGCATTGCCGATTTCATCGTCGCCTGGTGCCGTTCAGCGGCGGCCGGTGCTGCGCAGCCCTGGCGCAAGCTGAAGCAAGGCACTAAGTCGCAATAGCCTGCTCTAGACGGGTTGGTAGCCGTAGCTGAGATCGAACAGCAGGTGGCGACGGATCGCCTCGTTGCAGGGATAGGCATAGGCCTGCATGCGGATGATCCATTCAATCGTGGTGGCGCCGGCCGCCGTGAAGCGTTCCGTGGCATAGCGGTGCAGCACCGGATAGGCCGGGCTTTCCACCACGCTGTTGGGCTGCGCCAGGGTCACGATCACCAGCAGCGCAACGCCTGAACCCATCAGCGCCGCGCGTGGCAGGACTGAATGCCAGGCCGGTTTGCCTTGCTGGCGCGGGAAGATGATCAGCAGCAGCAGGAAGCCGAGCTTGAACAGATGCCCGAGGCCGCCGGCCAGCGAGAAGCCGAGCGCTATCGGTGGCACGATAACGCGTTCAGCGGCTTCGCGACCGCGCTCGCCGAGCCGGCCTTCGTCCTCGTAATCGGCCAGCGGTGCCAGCAACGGCTCCATCTGTGCCTCGATCAGCGGCTGCAGCAGCGGTTCGAACACGCGGCTTTGCACCTCGTTTTCATCAGCCACCGCCGGCAGCATGGGGAGCGACGCCGCCAGTGCCTGGAAGGGCTGCGGCAGCAGCGCATGCATGCGTGCCTGGATCGTCGGATGGCGGAAGAAATCCTCAAACCGCACCAGGTTCAGCGGCAGGTCGGCGCCGAAACTGTCGCGCATGATGCTCTGGGCCGCATGGTCGGCTTCCTGCTCCACACGGTTGCGCACCGCCAGGTCGATGGCGGCGCGCTCGGCGGCGCTGCCCTGGCGGATCTTGCGGCTGGCGAGGTATTCGCGCCAGGCGGCTTCCTGGCGCTCCGGGATCAAACGCCGCGCGGCGTGATATGCCTGGGCGCCATCGCTGTAGCGGGCATAGCTCTCGACCACGCGCAGATAAAGCGGCAGCCATACCATGTCGTGAAAATCCGCCGCCGTGCCGAAGCAGCCCGGCGTCCCCGGTTCGCAGGCTTCCGTGATGCGCCGGCGCAGCAATTGCCGCATCACGCTCAACGCGTCCTGCTCCAGGTCGGGCTTGGTCAGCGCCAGGGCCGGGAAGGCGGCGACGAAAGCCTTGGCCGAAGGCGAGCCGCTGCCTTCCGGCCCAAGATCGAGTCGTGCCACGCGCATTTCGCCATTGCTCAAGGCCACGGCGGCAAGCGAGAGGAAAACCGCGTTGCGGCGGTCGCGGGCATCCAGTTCCTCGGTGAGTTCGCGCACCAGCCAGCTCTGGAACCAGAACATGCCGCCGATGCAAAGCGCGGTGAGCAGCAGCGCGCCGCCGAGCTTGGCCCGCCAAGACAGGTCGGCGCGGTTGAGCAGCAGGGGCAGCAGCGCCAGCGCCAGCGCCAGGCCGGACAGGCTGCGGCCAATGTGCTCGACATCCTTGAGCATCTCGGGCGACACGGTGCCGCTCGACACATCAAGCAGTCGCGCCGAAAAGCCGAGTTCGAAGGCGAGATAGAGCAGGGTAAGCCACAGGATCGGCTGGCGGAAGATCGCGAGCCGACCGCCTTGGTTCTTCGCTTGCGACGCTCGGGCGGGGGAGGGCATCAGCCCCCCTTGCGGCTTTCCGGATCGAACAGCACCGGTTCGGGCTGTCGCCGTGTGCCCTCGGCCCGTTCTGGCCGCAGCGGCTTCGGCAGCGGAATGCTGGCGGTCGATTCGAATTCCGGCGTCTCGGCCGCCAAGGTCTGGGCGGGGGGCTGTGCCTGCGGGTTTGGCGGCAAGGCGCCAGCGGGCGCACTGGCCAGGGCTGTCGGTGCCACGATTGCCGGCTTGGCCGGTATCGGCTGCCGCTCCTGCTTGGCCTGCTGCGGCTTGCGGCGGGCAAGATCGGCAAGGCGCCGCTCCATCTGGGCGCGGCGCTTCATCTCGGCCAGTTCGCGGCGGCGCTGTTCGCGCTCGACATTGAGCTGGTTCACCAGGGCATTGGCGTATTGCTGCGTCAGTTTTGCTTCCGCCGAGGCATCGGGATTGAGTGGCAGCGGCGGCTCGCTGTTGTTATTTGCCACGGCGCGCACCATCGTTGCCGTGGCTGCGCCGCTAGCGAACTGGGGCACGGCATCATCCATCGCGCAGGCCGAGGCCAGCGGCGCGAGCAGCAGCAGAAACAGGCGGTTCAAGCGGCGCAAGATCGTTGTCCCGTGGGGCGTGTTCCCGACCGGACCCACGCCATGACATGCAGCCGGAGCCTAATATTGTGCAGTGCAAAAGGCAGGTAAAATTGCCATAAAACCGCGTCACTTCTGCGCTAGTTGTATTGGGCCGGCGCCATGCTGGTTGACGCTGTGCAGATGGCCCGTGGCAATGGCGAGCTGGGCCAATAGGCGGCTATCCGTCTGTCCCGGGGTGTCGATCAGGTCGGCCACCGCCTTGCCGACAAGGTAGGTGAAGCCAGCGCTGCTGCCCGCCGTAATGTCTTCCGGCCGCTCGACATCGGACAGCACACTTTCCAGGTGATGCAGATGCACCCGCTTGGCGAAATTGGCCAGGGCCTGCTGGCGCCGTGCTGGGTCGCTGTCGCAGAGCAGCAGGCTGGTGGAGAAGGCATGGCAGCCTGTATCGGCGAGCAGGTCCACGAGGCGGGAATCCGGCGCCAATTGCAGGATGCGGGTGCCGCCGAAAGGTTGCAGATAGGCCATGATCTCGGCGATGCGGCTGGCCGGTGTGCCGGTGGGAATGTCATGCAGGGCGAAGCCGATATACTTGGCCACGGCACTCGGGATTTCGCGCAGGCGGGTGAAATAGGCTTCGCGGTGGCGCGGTACCGACAGGGTGCCATAACTGACATTGGCCACCACTATGCCGCGGCCGCCGCTGCTGAGCATGCGGTGCAGACCGAGCAGGGCGGAGGTAAGCACGTAGCGGTCGATCTGGAAGAACAGATCCTCGGCATCCTCGACCAGCGGATCCTGCACCAGATGCGCAGGGAGGCTGCTGGGATCATGGATGGCAATGGCGAAATAGGGCGAGAAAGAATGGCGCTTGATGCTGTAGGCGGGATAGAAGCCGGCGCGGCATTCCTTGAGGAAAGCGGCCAGCGTCTTGTGCTGGAACAGGCCACCGAGCGGCTGATCCAGGTCGGCAAGGTCCGGCCCGGCGCCGGTTGCCACTGGGCCGCGCCGCGCTTCCTGCAGCAGGCTGCCTGGCGCTAGCGGTGGTTCATCCTCGAACAGCAGCACATCGCCTGGCGGCGGGCTCGGCAGCGCCGGGTGCAGTGCCTCGGCTTCTGCTGCCGAGCGCACATATTGCACGAGGTCCGGCAGGCTGTGGATCTTCTCCAGGATGATGCCGCGATCCACTTCCGCCACAGCTGACAGCACCGTCACGCCGCTGCCTTCGGGTATATCGCCAAGCACCAGCTTTTCGATCTCGTCGGCGATCACCTTGGCCTTGAAACCGGCTGCACGGCGGTCCAGCCGCGTAAACAATATGAGATAGGTATCCGCGCCGACACGGTAATGCGCATCGGTGACATCAAGGCGTCGGCGCAGCACATTCTCCACAACTGATGCGATGCGTTCGGCACTCTGCTGCCATTTCACTCCCAGCCGTTGCTTCAGGCCATCGAGGCCGATCAACTGCATGGTGCCGGCCGGCACCTTGACGCTGGCCGGATGAGCGGGTTGCACCCCCACCGCCGGCTCTGGCAGTGCCGCCTGGCGCGGGCGCGGCGGCACTGCCAGCGGCTTCTGGGCCGGTGGCTCATCCTCGCCGAACAGCAGATCGCCCAGGCGATCTAGCAGGGATTTCTGGTCTGAGTGGCTCATCTCGCTGACCGTGACCTATAGATCAACGTCAGCCTATACCCAGTTTATGCAACCGCCAGTGCGGATAAACCGGTATTAACGAAATTTAGCACTACGAAACCGGGAAAATCCGCCCGATTAGCAGAAAATCACAGGATGGTCGGATTCGGCGCGTCGCCATACACCGCCTTCGGGTCGAAGGTCTTTTCCTTCTCCTCGAAGGTCAGGGCCACCGGAGTCTCTCCCGCAGACTGTTCCGGGCCGGTCGGTACCGAGCGGTAGAAGCAGGAGCGGTAGCCGACATGGCAGCTCGCATCGCCCGGGATGCGCACGCGCAGCCACACGGCATCCTGATCGTCGTCGATGCGCAGTTCCACCACCTTCTGCACCAGGCCGGAAGTGGCGCCCTTGTGCCACAGGGTCTTGCGGCTGCGGCTGTAGTAATGCGCCTCGCCGGTGGCGATGGTACGCTTGAGGGCTTCCTCGTTCATGTAGCCGAGCATCAGCACCTCGCCGGTATCGGCGGCGGTGGTGACGCAGGGCAGCAGCCCGTCGGCGTCGAACTTCGGCGCCAGTTCGTTGCCTTCTTCGACCTGCTCGATGCTGATGCGCTTGGCGAACACGGCTTTCTCTCCTGACCGGATGTCCAGGACCAGTTGTCCTGGGGAATTGGGCCGTTATATATCGTTCAGACCCCCGGTGTTCAACCCGCACCCCAGGAAGGGTTCCGGACCGCCCCATGCTGAATGCCCTGTATAACGAGAAAATCCTTGGATTCGCGGCACATATTGGCCAGACCGAGCGCTTGGCCGAGCCCGATGCCACGGTCACCCAGCAAAGCCCGCTCTGCGGCAGCCGCATCACCGTGGACCTCAAGATGGAGGGCGACCGGGTGGTCGGCTATGGCCAGTTGGTGAAGGCCTGTGCGCTCGGCCAGGCTTCGGCCTCGATCTTCGGCCAGCATGTGGTGGGCCAGGATGCCGCCACGCTGCGGCAATTGCTGGCGCGGATGCGGGCGATGCTGAAAGAAGGCGGCCCGGCCCCCGATGCCGAATTCGCTGGCGGCGAATTCACCGATCTGGAAGTGCTGACCCCGGTGCGCGACCACAAGGCCCGTCACAACGCCGTGCTGCTGCCTTTCGAAGCCACGGTGAAGGCCATCGACCAGATCGAGGCCAAGCGCCAGGCGGGGTAGGCGGGAGACTTTCTTCTTACACAAGGCCCGGGGATCACGACCTGTGATTCTCGTCACCCGCGGACTGGACCGCGGGTCTCGTGCCGCCGCTACGCCGCCGCCTTGGCGACGCTCTGGATCAGATTGATCATGCCTTTGAGGCCGTTGATGCGGTTCGACGTGATATTCTCCCACACGCCAATGCGCTCCAGGAAATCCGGCGGGTTGTCGATGATTTCGCGTGGCGTGCGGCCGGAATAGACCTTGAGCAGCAGGGCGATCAAGCCGGCGACGATCTCGCTCTCGCTGCTGGCCTGATAATAGACGCGGCCATCGCGTGCCGCACCATGCAGCCATGCGCGGTTGATGCAGCCCTTCACGCGCCATTCATCGGTGCGCAACTCGTCCGGATAGGGCGGCAGGGCGCGGCCCAGATCAATCAGGTAGCGGTAGCGGTCCATCCAGTCGTCGAACAGCGAGAAGTCGTCGACGATCTCTTCCTGCGCTGCCTTGATGTCGGCCATCTCCGCCATCGTCAGGCACGCCGCCAGGTGGTTTCGCCGCCTTTGTCCTCGAGCAGGATGCCGCGGGCCGCCCATTCGTCGCGGATGCGGTCGCTTTCGGCCCAGTTCTTGGCGGCGCGCGCCGCCTTGCGGGCTGCAATCGCTGCCTCGATCTCCGCGGTCTCGTCGGCATCGCCGCCTTGCAGCCAGGCCGCCGGCTCCTGCTGCAGCAGGCCGAGCAGCCAACCGGCGGCGACCAGCTCGCCCTTCAGCCGGGCCCGTTCGGCCGGCTCCACCGACTTGTTGGCGGCATTGGCGATGGCATGAAGTTCGGCCAGCGCCTTGGGCGTGTTGAGATCATCGGAGAGCGCCTCGACGAAGGCCACCGGTGCCGCCACATCGGCGGCAGCCACATCCTTCAGGCCATCCAGTGTGCGGTAGAGCCGATCAAGCTGCGCCTTGGCTTCGCGCATGCCGGCCTCGGTCCAATCCAGCGGCTGGCGGTAATGCGCCGAGAGCAGGGCGAGGCGGATTGCCTCGCCGGGCGCAATACCGATCAGGTCGCGCACCAGCATCACGTTGCCGAGCGACTTCGACATCTTCTCGGCATCGACATTGACGAAGCCGTTATGCAGCCAGTAACGCGCGAAGGGTTGGCCGCCCAGCGTGCCCTTGTTGGCGCAAGTGCTCTGGGCGATCTCGTTTTCATGATGCGGGAAGATCAGGTCGTGCCCGCCGCCATGGATGTCGATCGGGCCGGAGCCGAGATTGCGGTCGATCATCGCCGAGCATTCAATATGCCAGCCGGGGCGGCCACGGCCCCAGGGGCTGTCCCAGCCCGGCATGTCATCGGCCGATGGCTTCCACAGCACGAAATCGGCCGGGTCCTGCTTGTAGGGCGCTACATCGACACGGGCGCCGGCGATCATCTCGTCGCGATCACGGCGCGACAGGGCGCCATATTCCTTGAAGCTCGGCACATTGAACAGCACATGGCCATCCGCCGCATAGGCATGGCCGTTGCCGATCAGTCGTTCGATCATGGCGATGATGGCGGCGATATGCTGCGTCACCTTCGGCTCGATCCCCGGCGGCAGCACGCCCAGCGCGCCCATATCGGCATGGTAGGCGGCGAGGTAGCGCTCGGTGATGGTGCTGATCGGCACGCCCTCGGCCTTGGCGGCATTGTTGATCTTGTCGTCCACGTCGGTGACGTTGCGGGCATAGACCACAGACGGATAATGCCGCTGCAGCAGGCGGTAGAGCACGTCGAAGGCCACCGCCGGCCGGGCATTGCCGATATGGGCGAAGTTGTAGACCGTCGGGCCGCAGACATACATTGTCACCCGGTCCGGATCGAGCGGGGTGAAGGCCTCCTTGCGGCGGCTGAGGGTATTGTAAATCTGGATTGCCATGGCCCCGGAATATAGGGCTATGGCGATACAGTGCAACCGTCTGAAAGCCCCGCTTACCGCAGGTAATTCACCAGCGAGAGCTGCAGGGTGTCGCGGGTGATGGTGTAGGTGGCTTCCAGTGAGGTCTGCAGCGCCTTGATCAGGGTGGCGGTCTCGGCCGGATCGGCATCCTCGATGCTGCCGATGCGCTTTTTCAGCACATCGACGGAACGGTCATGGCGGGCCTGCAGTTCCACCAGGCGCTGCTCGGTATGGCCGTTGGTCGAGGCGGTGGTCTTGAGGCTCTGCAGCGAGGTGCGGAGCGAGGCCAGGGCGTCGTCGACGCGCTGGGCATACAGCGTCGGGTCCGAAATATCCTGAATCGCCGAGCGGAAGCGGGTCAGGGAGTCGACAAGCTGCTGGATGCCGGGATCAGTGGCGCTGATGCCATACTGCACGCGCTCGTTGTCGTCGGCATAGACCGAAATGAAGTTGTCTTCCGGCGCGCCGTTGGTGCCTGTCGTGTCGAAATAGTAGTTGTCCAGTTCGTCGGTGTTGGTGACGTTCAGCCACAGCGGCTGGCCGCCGACGCCGCTGCCTTCATTCGATACCGTGAGGGCCGGCGGCACGGCGCCGGCCGGGCTGTCGGCGACCACGTTGGAAAGCGGCGACAACACCGGGTTGGTGCCATAATTGCGGCCAGCGAAGAGGTAGCGTTCGCTGTCCTTGGTCTGCAGGAAGGTGCCGACGCGGTCGAGTAGCACGTTGATCTGCGCTGTTGGCGCCGAGGTCGAGGCAAAGAACGAGTCGCGGTTCTTGATCATCAGATCCTGCGCCTCGGTAGCCACCTCGATGAGCTGCTCCATGGTGATGGAGTAGAGGCGCACGCGGTTCTGAGCCGTGGTGACGGCGCTCTTGTAGGCGTTGGCGCTCTGCAATTCCGCCTTGAGGTCGCCGAGTTCCTGCGCGCGAGTGGAAACGCCGACCAGGCCGCCAAGGATTCGGCCAGAGGAAAACTGCGCCTGCTGATTGGTAAGTTCCTGGTTCAGGTTCCGGATCAGGCGGGTCTGGTCGAGGATGCGGGCGAATTGGGTGGAGCCAGTGATAGCGACCATGATTACCTCCCGATATTGACCAGCGTGTCGAACATCTGGGTGATGTTGTTCAGCACGTTGGCCATGGCGGCGTAATTGTTCTGCAGGATCTGCAAATTGGCGAGTTCGGTGTCGATATCAACGCCGGTGAGGTTGCGCAGCTTCTGATCCATCGTGTGCTGGATCTGCTCGGCGCTGTCGGCATTTTCGGCATTCACGGCGGCGTTGCGCGCGTGATAGGCCAGCACATTGTCGACCAGGCCGAAGATGGTGAGGTTGCCGGTGGTCAGGCCGTTGCTCTCGGCGCCGAGGCGGTTGACGTCGGCGGCGCTGATCTGCGTGTTGCGCATCGCCTGCTGCACGTCGCCGGCGGCCAGCACCTTCAGGCTTTCGGTGCCGTTCAGCAGGTTCGCGTTCACCGCGATGCCCTGGGCTTCCTGACTGGTCAGGCCGCCGAAGGTGAAGAAGTCGGTGCCTTCCGGCGGCACGGGTGCCGGGATGGCGGCTTCCGCCGCGTTGTAGGCGTTGTTAACGATGGTCACCAGGTTGTAGGCGATCGCATCAAGCTGGTTCACATACTTGGCCAGCGTGCCGAGATTGGGGTCGCTGGAGCTGACCGCCGTCGTGCTCGGATCGAGATAATCCAGCGCGGCGCGGATCGAGCCGTTGAGGAAACCGCCGTTCAGCGAGGTGGTGGCGCCCTGATAGGTGATGGTGCCGGCCGAGCCGGTGGAGGAGGGCGTGTAGGTGAATTGCTGCGCGATAGTGCCGGTGATCTGCACGCCGGCTTCGGTATAAACCGTCATCTCGCCGCGATCATTGGTCAGCGTGCGGATGCTGACCAGTTCGGCAATACGCGACACTTCCTTGTCGCGCAGGTCTTCCAGGTCGCCGGTCGGCTGGCCCGAACCGAGCGCCGAGGCGATCTGCACGTTCAGCTTCTGGATCTGTACCGAGGCATCGTTCAGCGTGTTGACCGAGGTCTGCACCGCGTCATCGGCGCGGGTGCGGAGCTGGGTCTGCTTGGCGTTGAGCTGATTGATGTATACCGCGACATCCTGGCCGCGGCGGATTACTTCGTTGGCAAGGTCGGAATTTTCCGGATTGGCTTCCAGGTTCTTCCAGGCAGCCTCGAATTGCGACAGCAGACGCGCCATCGCCGGCTGTTCGCCGGTGGTGATGGTGGCATCGAGGATTTCCGCCAGATCGGCGGTCAGCGTCTTCTGGGTGCCGGTGCGGCCGTAATCGGCACGGGCGGTGTAGAGATCCTGCTGCACTTCCGGCGCTGCGACGCGGCTGATCTGCGAGATCAACGGCGAACCCGGCAGGCCATCGATGGCCGGCGTGGTCAGCGTCGCCACCTTGCGCGTGTAGTCCGGGTTCTGCGCGTTGGCGACGTTTGCCGACAGCAGACGGGTCTGCTGCTGCAAGGTGCCAAGGGCGGCGACAGAAGAGGACAGGGCGGCGGTGAGCGACATGGTGGAGTTCCTTCCTTAAGCGGACGGCCCGTTCTGGGCCGCCCCCGGTACGGAATTAGCGGCGGATATTGATCGTTTCCTGCAGCAGTTCGTCGGCCACCGTGATCAGGCGGGCGTTGGCCGAGTAGGCGCGCTGGGCAACGATCATCTTGGAGAATTCCTCCGCGATATCGACGTTGGACTGTTCGATGGCGGCGGAAACCAGGTTGCCGACGCCAGAGCCGCCCACCTGGGTCAGCACCGGCGAACCGGAACCGGGGGTTTCGAGGAAGGCGTTGCCATCCACGCGGTCAAGCTCGGTCGGATCGCGGAACTTGGCGAGCTGAAGCTGGTAGAAGGGCTTCACGTTGCCGTTGTCGAAGGTCACCGAGACCTGGCCGTTATTGTCGATCGCCAGGCTCTTGAAGTTGCCGCGCGGCACGCCGTTCTGGCTGAAGTCGTTCAGGCTCAGGGTGGTGCCGGCGAACTGCGTGGTGCCGATGGTTTCGCCATAGGAACCGAAGTCGATGCCGACCGCCTGGGCGCCGGAGCCGAAATCCATCGCCAGGGTGAAGTTGGCGTTGTCGCCCACGGCGGCCGGGGCCACCAGGGTGATGTTGCCGTCAGCGGTGGTCATGTCGGAGATGGTGCCGGGGGTCACGGTGGTGGCGCCGATGGTGCCGCCGAAGGTCACGGTGATCGGGCCATAGGTAGCCGGCGTGGAGTTGGCGGCGTTGACCGTCAGGTCCCAGCTATTGGTGGCGGTGCGGGTCCAGTCCAGTTCCAGCGTCTGCGGGTTGCCGAGCGCGTCAAAGATCTGGATCGAGCTGGTCGGCAGCGTCACCGGCAGCGCGCCGGTGGAGTCCAGCACGTTGGAAGGCAGGTTGGCCGAGTATTCCACCGAGGTGGTGGCCACCGGGCTGTCGAGCAGGTTGGAGACGCGCACCTCGGTCGGCGTCGCAGAGGTGGTCAGCGCACCGGTGGTCGGATCCTCGGTGATGGCGAAGCCGCGCAGGAAGTAGCCCGAGGAATTGACCAGGTAGCCATCCTCGTTCTGGATGAAGTCACCCACGCGGGTGAAGTAGGAAGTGGTTTCGAAGGTCGGCAGGCCCGTATTCGAGTCGATACCGGTCTTCTTCGACACCGGGATGAAACCCTGGCCCGACACCGCGACAGAGGTGGTGGAATTCACCTGCTGAATGGCGCCCTGGGCATTGTTGGCGAAGAAGGGAGAGTTCAGCGCACCGCCTGGCGAGTGGGTGTTGGCCTGGGCAGACGACTGGGTGACCAGCGTGGCGAAGCGCGATTCCACCTTCTTGTAGCCATTGGTGGTCGCGTTGGCGACGTTGTCGGAGATGAAGCCAATCGCGGTCGACTGGCCGTTCAGGCCGGTAATCGCGGTTTGCAAAGCGCCACTGATCGTCATTGTTGCCTCCAGGCAGCGGGTAGTACGGTTTGGCCTGATAAAAGCAAGCCCCGTGCCAAGCCGTTTTGGAGGTGCAATGTATTGATTCTGTTTAAGATTCTATGCCGGCCCCGCTAGGCAGAAATTGCCGGGCGGCAGGGTGTCGGGAGGCCGGGGCAGCTTTTGCCGGGCATGAAAAAAGCCGCCGGCTGGAAGGCCGGCGGCTGCTTCTACTCAATATATCCAAGCATCAGTGCTGCTGCGAGGCATCCTCGCGGGCTTCGGTCTCGCCCTGGCCTTCGCGGGGGGCACTTTCCAGCACCTGCTCCAGCTCCATTTCCAGGCTGGGCTGCGGCTCGCCTTCGGAGAAGGGAGCGCCGCCAGCCTGCTGCTGCGGCTGCTGCTGGTGCGGCTGGCCGTTGCCATTGCCATTCTGCTGCGGGCCATTGGCGGCATTGGCGGCGCGCTGCGCCGGGGCCACGCCTTGGGCCAGCATGATGCGGTAATAGTGTTCCGCATGCTGCAGGAAGCTTTCCGCCTGCACGCGGTCGCCGGAGGAATTGGCGTCGCGGGCGAGCTGGCAATAGCGTTCGAAGATATGGCTGGCAGTGCCACGGATCTTTACGTCCGGGCCATTGCTGTCGAAATTGCGGTGCGCATTGTTGCTATTCATGCCGCCGTTGTTGCCACCGCCGCCGCCGCCACCACCATGGGGACGACGGCCTTGGGGACGGCCACCGCGTTGACGATTTTTATTCACAGGATCATCTCGCTCTGGATCGCATAGGGCGTTGCTGCTTGGGCAGCCAGGCCGCATTGGCGGCATGGTCGGCCTTTCGATACATCCGCCATCCGCGCGGTCAGGCGCGGATTCCCGGCGGGGCTTCGATACCAGGGCGGGTCAGGCCTTAGGAGTCTGTATCGAGAGAGCGGTGGCGCTGCCGAGATTATCGGCCCTTCTCCGACCGGCCCTTGGCTTAGCCAATTGGCCGGCTGATACCAGTACGCTGGTTCATGTCGAAGGATCATTCCCGGGGGGCAGCACCACCCCTGCGCCCCAAGATAAGCGGCTATGGGCAGCCTGCCAATAGCCAAATTGGGCTTTTTTATCGGGACTTGCGTGCCAGCAGGGTCCGAATCGTGCCGCCGAGGTCGACTGCCATGGCCACCGCCCCGAAGCCGGCGCGTTCCAGCAGGGCAGCCACCGCCGTTTCCTGGCCCTGGCCGATTTCCAGCGCCACCAGGCCATCCGGGGCCAGCAGCCTTGCCGCATCGGGGATCAGCCGGCGATAGGCCTCAAGGCCATCGGCCCCGCCATCCAATGCGCTGAGCGGTTCATGGCGGGCAACTTCCGGTGCAAGAGCGGCAATCGTGCCGGACTCTATATATGGCGGATTGCTGATTACGATCTCAAAAGGCCCTTCGAGGCCGCTGCCCCAGTCGCCAAGCTGGAAGGTGGCGCGGGTATCAAGCCCGAGGCTCGCCGCATTGCCGCGTGCCACGACCAGTGCCGCCTCCGACTGGTCGATGCCAAGGCCGTGCGCCTCGGGCAGTTCATGCAACAGGCTCAGCAGCAGGCAGCCCGAGCCGGTGCCGAAATCCAGCAACCGCAATTTTGCCTGGCGGTCGGCCACGCGCTCGAGCACGGCGGCAACCAGGGTTTCGCTGTCCGGTCTCGGGTCCAGCACATCGGGCGTGACGCGAAAAGTCAGGCTCCAGAATTCGCGCCGGCCCAGAATCTGCGCCATTGGCTGGCGCGCGGCGCGGCGCGCCAGCAAGGCATTGAAGCGGGCTTCGGCCTCGGGTGCGATGTCGCGATCCGTCTCGATGCGCACGCGGTCGGGCGCAAGGCCGGTGGCTTCGGCCAGCAACAACACCGCGTCCAGCCTCGGGCTGTCGCAGCCAGCGGCTTTCAATGCCGCCGTGGCCTGGCGCAGGGCTGTATCTATCTTGCTCAATCGTTGAGGGCGGCAAGCCGCCCGGCCTGGTCTTCCGCCGCCAGCGCTTCGATCACTTCGTCCAGCGCCTCGCCGGTAATGATCTGGTCGATCTTATAGAGCGTGAGGTTGATGCGGTGATCGGTGACGCGCCCCTGCGGGAAATTGTAGGTGCGGATGCGCTCCGAGCGGTCGCCGGAGCCGACCTGGCCCTTGCGGTCGGCGGCACGTGCTGACGCCAGCTTCTCGCGTTCGGTCTCGAACAGCTTGGCGCGCAGCAGCTTCATCGCCTGCGCCTTGTTCTTGTGCTGGCTGCGCTCGGTCTGCTGCGCCACCACGATGCCGGTGGGAATATGGGTGATGCGCACGGCCGAGTCCGTGGTGTTGACATGCTGGCCGCCGGCACCCGAGGAGCGGTAAACATCGATGCGCAGGTCGCTTTCATTGATGTGGATGTCCACATCCTCGGCTTCCGGCAACACCGCCACGGTGGCCGCCGAGGTATGAATGCGGCCGGAGGCTTCCGTGGCCGGCACGCGCTGCACGCGATGCACGCCGCTCTCGAATTTCAGCCGTGCATAGACGCCACGGCCGGAAATCTCCGCCACGGCTTCGCGCACGCCGCCGAGTTCAGTATCGGCAATGCTCATCACCTCGAAACGCCAGCCCTTCTGCGCCGCATAGCCGCGATACATGGCGAACAACTCGGCGGCGAACAGGGCCGCCTCATCGCCGCCGGTGCCGGCGCGGACTTCGAGAATCGCGTTCTTTTCGTCGGCAGCGTCTTTCGGCAGCAGCAGGATCAGCAGGCCGCGCTCGATCTCCGGCATCGCCGCCTGGGCATCCTTCCACTCGGCTTCCGCCAGCTCGCGCATCTCGGCATCGGCTGACGGATCGTCCTTCATCGCCGCGAGGTCGGTGAGTTCGGCACGCTTCGCCTGCCAATGGCGGATACCCTCCACCAGCGGTTCCAACTCGGCATATTCCTTCGACAGCTTGACGAAGGCTTCGCCGGCGCTGCCCGAGGCCATCTCGGATTGCAGCCGGTCGAACCGCTCGAGCACCTTCTCGAGCTTCGCCTCGGGCAGGGCAGGGAGATCCATGTTATTTCAGCCGCGACGCCAGATCGTTGCGTGGCACTTCAGCCTCGCTGCCGGCCTTGAGGTCCTTCAGCTTCACCACACCCTTGGCCAGTTCATCGCCGCCGAAGATCACGGCGAAGCGGCAACCGAGCTTGTCGGCACGCTTCATGCGTTTGCCGGCATTGCCCTTGTAGCCGAGTTCGACCGCGATATTCGCGGCGCGCAGTTCAGCGGCGAGTTTCACGGCTTCCGCTTCCGCCTGTTCGCCAATCGGCACGATAGCAACGGCTTCGACGGGCGCCACCTGCGGATCGCTCAACAGCACCAGGCGCTCGATGCCGCCGGCCCAGCCGATGCCGGGGGTCGGCTGGCCGCCGAGCTGCTGGATCAGGCCGTCATAGCGGCCGCCGGCAATCACCGCGCCCTGGGCGCCGAGATGGGGGGTGACAAACTCGAACGCCGTGTGGGTATAGTAATCCAGGCCACGCACCAGGCGGGGATCGACCACGAAGGGCACACCGGCGAGCGTCAGGCCCTGCTTCACGGCGCCGAAGAAATCGCCGGCGGCCTGGGTCAGGTAATTGTCGATCAGCGGTGCATCGGCCACCAGTTTGCGGTCGCCTTCATCCTTGGAGTCGAGGATGCGCAGCGGATTCTTCTCCAGCCGCTTCCGGCTGTCTTCCGACAGGCTGGCCTTGTGCGCGGAGAAATACGCCACCAGCGCCTCGCGGTAGGCGGCGCGGCTTTCCGGGTCGCCCAGCGTATTGAGCTGCAGGGTGCATTTATCCAGGATGCCGAGGCGGCGCAGGATATCGGCGCCGAGCGAGATCACTTCCACATCGGCCTGTGGTTCGGCAGCGCCGATCACTTCCACGTCGATCTGGTGGAACTGGCGCTGGCGGCCCTTCTGCGGCCGTTCGTAGCGGAACATCGGGCCCCAGGCGAAAGCCTTGAACGGCACATGCTGCTGCAGGCCATTGGAGATGAAGGCGCGGCAGATGCCGGCGGTGTATTCCGGGCGCAGCGCCAGATTCTCGCCGCCGCGGTCGTTGATGGCATACATCTCCTTCGATACGGCATCCGAGGTCTCGCCCATCGAGCGGGCGAAGACATCGGTGAATTCGAAGATCGGCGTCGCCATCTCGCGGTAGCCATAGAGGCTGGCCGCGAGCCGCGCGGTATCGACTACGCTGCGGAAGCGGGCATAGTCATCGGGCAGAAGATCATGGGTGCCGCGCACGGGCTGGAACTGGGCCACGGGTCGCTCCTTGGGTAAAACGGATTGATAGCTAATCAGCCGCGTCGGCGGCCGTGTCCTTGTCGGCCTTCGCGGCCTCTATTTCGCGCGCCTTGGCCTCGACCAGGCGCACAAGATGCTGCACGATATCTTCGTTCTGCAGCCGGTGCGCCGGCTGGCCGGCGAGATAGACCTGATGCGAGCCCTTGCCGCCGCCGGTGAAGCCGATATCGGTTTCACGCGCCTCGCCAGGGCCGTTCACCACGCAGCCGATCACGCTCAAGGTCATCGGCGTGGTGATATGCGCCAGGCGCTGTTCCAGCACTTCCACGGTCTTGATGACGTCGAATTGCTGCCGCGCGCAGGACGGGCAGGAGATGACGTTGACGCCGCGATGACGCAGGTTCATCGACTTCAGCATGTCGAAGCCGACCTTGACCTCTTCCTCCGGCGCCGCCGAGAGCGACACGCGCAGCGTGTCGCCGATGCCGGACCACAGCAGCATGCCCAGCCCGATGGAGGATTTCACCGTGCCGATGCGCTGGCCGCCGGCCTCGGTGATGCCAATATGCAGCGGATAGTCGCAGGCTTCCGCCAGGCCCTGATAGGCGGCGACAGCGAGGAACACGTCGCTTGCCTTCACGCTGATCTTGAATTCGCGGAAGTCATGGTCTTCCAGGATGCGCGCATGGTCCAGGGCGCTTTCCACCATGGCTTCCGGGCAGGGCTCGCCATACTTTTCCAGCAGGTGCTTTTCCAGCGAGCCGGCATTGACGCCAATGCGCATGGAGCAGCCGTGGTCCTTGGCAGCCTTCACCACTTCGCGCACGCGCTCGGCCGAGCCGATATTGCCCGGGTTGATGCGCAGGCAGGCAGCGCCGGCTTCGGCCGCCTCGATGGCGCGCTTGTAGTGGAAATGGATGTCGGCGACGATCGGCACCCGGGCCTGGCGCACGATCTCCTTCAGCGCCGCCGTCGAGGCTTCGTCGGGGCAGGAGACGCGCACGATATCGGCGCCAGCTTCCTCGCAGCGCCGGATCTGTTCCACCGTCGCCTTGACGTCGCTGGTCAGTGTGTTCGTCATGGTCTGCACGGTGATCGGCGCGTCGCCGCCCACCGGCACCTTGCCGACGAAAATCTGCCGCGACTTGCGCCGCTGGATATCGCGATAGGGGCGGATGCTCATAATGGGGCGTAAGATGGCGCCTTTGGGCGCCGCTCGCAAGAGCGCCTACTCGACTTTCAGGGCGGTTTTCAGGCCGTCCGCATCCAGGGTTACGCCGCGTTTCACCTCGCCGGTATCCCCTAAGCGCGGCAGGGCTTTGCCATCCAGCGTCAGCAGGATGCCGCCGGCATTGCCGGTGGCCAGCGTCAGGCCCTCGCGGCCCGGCACGGCATAGGTTTCGCCCGGCGCCATCAGCCGGGTAAACAGCGGCTCGTTATTCGGCCCGCGCACCTGCACCCAGCTTTGCGCTTCGGCCCGGATCACCACGCGGCCAGGATCGCTGCCGAACCGTGTGGTGCTGGCGCCTGTAGCAGGCGGCGTGGCCGGGGTTGTTGCCGGAGTTGGGCTCGTGGCGGCCACCACAGGGGCCGGCGCCGCAACAGGCGGAACCGGTGGCGCAGGCGGCACGGTTACGGCGGCGGCCGGCTGCGAAGAGGGTGCGGGCTGAGAGACTGCCGGGGCCGGCGCCGTGGGGGGCGGCACAGGCAGCGGCGCGACGGAAGCCACGGCAGCAGGCTGCGCGGTGGCGGCAGGCGCCGTTGGGCTGGATGTCTTCGGGGTCGCGTCGATCGGTGCCACCGGCGGCATGGCCGGGCGCGGCGCCGCCATGATCGGTGTCGGCGGCGGCACCAGATCGGCCAGGCGGCCGGGCACCGCCTTCACCAATTCGGCGCCGCTGCGGAAGGTTTCCTGATAGCGATACCACACCGCATAGGCGCCGGCGGCGACAGCCAGGGCCAGCAGCACCAGCAGTAGGCGCGGGGTGCGCTGTTCCGGGCGCGGCATTGGAAAAACCAGTTCCTTGCGCTGGCGCGCGATATCGCTTTCGGACTGGAAATTCTGCACCACCTGCTCAGGCTCGAGGCCGAGCGTTTCGGCATAGGTACGCAGGAAGCCGGTGATATAGATCGGGCCGGGCAGTTCGGTGAAGCGGCCGCCTTCGATGGCATCAAGATGCTGGCGACGGATGCGGGTGCGCGCGGCTACATCGACGAGTGACAATCCCTGTCGCTCGCGCACGATCTTCAGGCTGTGGCCGACGCCCTCGTAGGGCCCAGCGATAGAAGCGGCCGGCTTGTCTCCGGCTTCTGCGCTCATGACCGGCTTGATCCCCTTGCGCAACACTGAACTCTACCGCCTAACTCTACAGCGCCATGCTTCGGCAAGTGGCCCGATTTCAGTGAAACGGCCCGACTCAATCGAACGAAAAGAAAACTTTCGGCTCGATTCACAACTGCCAATAGCGGGGCGGATTATTTAAACTATCACACCGTTTTCGCGCGCAAATTCTTCTAATCGTGCACGCAGGCTGTGGTCGGGGAGATAGTAGAGGCCCTCCAAAAATTCCGCAAGCGAGAGAACATCCAGGCTACGGAGCATTTCCTTCACCGGGCCAATCGCATTGGCTGGCATGGAGAGGCGTTCGAAGCCAAGACCGAGCAGTGCCATTGCTTCCAAAGGCCGGCTGCCCATCTCGCCGCACATGGTGAGCGGCTTCTCATAAGTTTTGCACTGCTGCACCACCCAGCGCAGGAAGCTGACCATGCTCGGGCTCAACGGATCGTAGCGATCCACCATGCGCGGATTGCCGCGGTCGGTGGCGAACAGGAACTGCATCAGATCGTTGGAACCGACTGAGACGAAATCGACCAGCGGCAGCAGGGCCGGCAACTGCCAGGCCAAAGCCGGCACTTCCAGCATGGTGCCGACCTTCACATCGCGCGGCATCGGGCGCTTCAGCGCCTTCAGCCGCGCCACCTCGCGGTCCAGCATCTTGCGCGCGCGGCGGAACTCGTCCACCTCGGCGATCATCGGGAACATCACATGCAGCACATGGCCTTCCGCCGCCTGCAGCATGGCGCGGAGCTGTACTTTCAGCAAAGCCGGACGGTCCAGCGAAATGCGGATGGCACGCCAACCCATGGCCGGGTTTTCTTCCGGGTGCTTGGCGAGATAGGGTAGCACCTTGTCGCCGCCGACATCGAGCGTGCGGAACACCACCGGGCGTTCGCCGGCATGCTCGATCACGCGGCGGTAAATCTGCTGCTGCGCATCGGCCTTCGGCATGGTCGGGCGCACCAGGAACTGCAATTCGGTACGGTAGAGGCCGATGCCATCGGCATTGGTCTCGTCCAGATGCGCCAGATCGATCAGCAGGCCGGCATTGACCAGCAGCGCGATGCGCTTGCCGTCGCGGGTGATCGGCGGCTCGTCACGCTGCGCGGCGTATTTCGCCAGCCGCGCCTGGCGCAGATGCAGGCTCTGCTCGAAGGCGCGCACCACATCGGGGCCAGGACGCACGAAAATCTGCGCGTGGTCGCCATCCACCACTACCTGATCGCCGGGCTCGACGCGGGCGATGGCGCCGCCGATGCCGCCGATCACCGGGATGCCGAGGGCGCGCGCCACGATGGCGACATGGCTCGCTGCCGAGCCTTCCTCCAGCACCAGCGCCTGTAGTCGGCGGCGGTCATAATCCAGCAGTTCGGCCGGGCCCATCGCCTTGGCGAACAGGATGGCGTTGTCGGGCAGGTTTTCCGCCACTGTGCGGGCGGTCTTGCCGGAAAGATGCAGCAGCAGGCGGTTGGCGAGATCGTCGAGATCGGCCAGGCGTTCGCGCAGGTAGGGATCGGTGATCGCCTGCATGCGGTGGCGCGTGTCGCCCTGCACGCGCAGCACCGCCGCCTCGGCGGTAAGCCCGGATTCCACCGCGCCATGCAGCTTGGCCAGCCAGCCGGTGTCATGCGCGAACATCTTGTAGGTTTCCAGCACGTCGCGGCTCTCGCCGACGATATCGTCGTCGGGCGCGTCGAGCATCTGGTTCACCTGATCGCGCATCGAGGCAACGGCGGCATCCAGCCGGCTCTTTTCCAGCGGAATGTCGTCGGCGATGGTCTTGGTGATCTGAATGCGCGGCTCGTGCAGCACCGCCTGGCCGATGGCGAGACCTTCCGAAAGCACGCGACCATCGGCGCGGAAGGGCAGCGACGGCGCCCGCGCCACGGCGGCCACATCCTCGGCGCCGATAAGCTGGCCCGAGGCCACCATCTCTGCCAGCACCATGGAGATGGTTTCGAGGACTTCGACTTCCTCTTCGGAATACTGGGTGCGGGTCTTGTTCTGCACCACCAGCACGCCGATCACGCGGGCATCACGCTGCAGCGGCACGCCGAGCAGCGAATGGTAGATCTCTTCGCCGGTTTCCGGCTTGTAGGCGAATTGCGGGTGGTTCTGCGCGTCCGCCAGCGCCAGCGGGCGGGCATGGGCAGCAATGTCGCCGACCAGGCCTTCGCCGACCTTCAGCCGCGTCTTGTGGATCGCTTCCGGGTTCAGACCTTCGGTGGCGTAGAGTTCCAGCTCGTCGTTGCGCAGCAGGTAGACCGAGCAGACTTCCGCCACCATGTTGGCGGCGATGGAGCGCACCACGCGGGCAAGGCGTTCGTCGACGCTGCCGGCCTCGGCCATGATCTCGCGGAGGCGGCGCAGCAGGCCGCGCGGGCCGGGCGATGGTGCGCGCGCGATCATGCCGGGTCTCCCCGGTCCTGATCGCCCGTCCGGATCACTCCGGTCGGCCTGGCGTCGCCCCCAAAATACATCCAGCCCCCTGCATGGCTCGGCGCGATATTACTCGGCGTCGAGACCGAAAGCGGTGTGCAGCGAGCGCACCGCCAGTTCCGTATAGTCGGCGGCGAGCAGCACGCTGACCTTGATTTCAGATGTGGTGATCGCCTGGATGTTGATGCCCTTGTCGGCCAGAGCCTTGAACATCGTATGCGCCACGCCGGCATGGCTGCGCATGCCCACGCCCACCACACTCACCTTCACCACGTTCTTGTCCGGCACCAGCTTGGCCCAGTCGAGCTGGCCCTTCATCTTCTCAAGCTGCGCCACGGCGCGGTCGAGATCGGCACGGCCGAGCGTGAAGGTCATGTCGGTTTTCTTGCCGTCTTCCGAGATGTTCTGCACGATCATGTCGACATTGATGCCGGCATCCGACAGCGGGCCGAAAATGGAGGCCGCGATGCCCGGCCGGTCGGCCACGCCGATCAGCGTGATCTTGGCCTCGTCGGCGGAATAGGTGACGCCCGATACGATCTGCTTTTCCACGATCTCTTCCTCATCCACAACGAGCGTGCCGGGCTGATCGGCAAAGCTCGACAGAACCTGCGTGCGCACCCGATGGTTCATCGCCATCTCGACCGAGCGGGTCTGCAGCACCTTGGCGCCCAGCGACGCCAGCTCCAGCATCTCCTCGTAGGTGATCTTATCGAGTTTGCGCGCTTTTTTCACGATGCGCGGATCGGCGGTATAGACCCCGTCCACGTCGGTATAGATATCGCAGCGGTCGGCCTGCAAAGCGGCGGCCAGCGCCACCGCCGAGGTATCCGAGCCGCCGCGGCCCAGGGTGGCGATGCGGTCTTCCGGGCCCATGCCCTGGAAACCAGCCACCACGGCCACGGTGCCGCCGGCCATATCGGCCAGCAGGCGCTCGCCCTCGATGCTCTCGATGCGCGCCCGGCCATGCATGGCATTGGTGCGGATCGGAATCTGCCAGCCCTGCCAGGAGCGCGCCTTCACGCCCACCGCCTGCAGCGCGATGCTCAAGAGGCCGGTCGTCACCTGCTCGCCGGAAGCCACCACCACGTCGTATTCGCGCTGGTCATGCACCGGGTCGATGGCCTTGCACAGATCGACCAGCTTGTTGGTTTCGCCCGACATGGCGGAGACCACCACCGCGACCTGGTGGCCGGCCTCGACTTCGCGCTTCACCTTTTGCGCGACATTCTTGATCCGCTCCACCGAGCCGACCGAAGTGCCGCCGAATTTCATCACCAAGCGCGCCATGCGGCTCGTCCCGTGTCTTGTTCCGTTATAGACTTCCCCTCCTACCGGCTGGCCCGTCCGCCGCCGCGCCGAAGCCCCTGAAAGGGCAGCGTAAACGGAGACGGGAAGGGGCCGGAAAAAGGCGCGTATTAATACGCTTGCGCCGTCTGTTTAAGCAAGCCGAGAGGCGAGATAAAGTTGCCAGCATGAGTGTCCAGGCCGCCAGTGTCGATCCAGCCGAAATAGAGCGGTTTTCCGCGCTTTCTGCCGAGTGGTGGAATCCAGTGGGAAGTTTCCGCCCGCTGCACAAGTTCAATCCGGTGCGGCTTGGCTTCGTGCGCGATGCGGTGGCCGGGCATTTCGGCCGCGATCCCCTCAGCGACTCACCGCTTGCCGGCCTGCGGCTGCTGGATATCGGTTGCGGCGGCGGCCTGGTCTCGGAACCCATGGCCCGGCTGGGTGCCAGCGTGATCGGCGTCGATGCCTCGGAAAAGAATATCGGCGTTGCCCGGCATCATGCCGCCGAATCCGGCCTGGAAATCGACTACCGCTGCACGGCAGCCGAGGAACTGGTGGCGGCGGGCGAGCGCTTCGATGTCATCCTGGCCTTGGAAGTGGTGGAACATGTCGCCGATCCGGCGGGTTTCTGCCGCGCACTCGGCCAGATGCTCAAACCCGGCGGCATCCTGATCGCGGCGACGCTGAACCGCACCCCCAAGGCCTATGCGCTCGCCATCGTCGGCGCCGAATATATCCTGCGCTGGCTGCCCGCGGGCACCCACGATTGGAAAAAATTCCTAAAACCCCATGAGCTGGCCAAGCTGCTGCGCGATGCCTCGCTCAGCGTCACCCAGGTCGCCGGCGCCAGCTATGCGCCTCTGTCGGAACGCTGGACAATCAGCCGCGATACCGATGTGAACTACCTCATGGTGGCGGTGAAACGCTAAAAATAGTGTTCCCATCCTGTTTCACGTGAAACAGGATGATTGTTCCCTGGGTGTTTCACGTGAAACACGGCCGCCTGAGTTAACCTTTGCGGCGGAAATGCCCTGTTTTGCCCGCACCCTTGCCCCATTACCCCGTTCCGATGGCCTGGTCGTTTCCTGAAACAAGGAGAAAGATCATGCTGTATTGGGCCGTTGTATTTTTCGTCCTGGCCATGGTGGCCGCCCTGTTCGGCTTCGGCGGCATCGCCGCCGCGGCTTCCAGCATCGCCCAGATCCTGTTCTTCATCTTCCTGGTAATCTTTTTCATTACCTTGGTGATGAGCCTGCTGAGCGGCCGCCGACCGCCTCTCTCGTAACCCCATAACCCGCCCCGCCTTGGTCCCGGCTTTTGCTCTGGGTCAAGGCGGGGTCATTCTAGGGGCGTAGGATGGCCGCATGCGCATCCAGCCGAACCCGCCCGATCTCGACCTGCTGTTCACCGATCCAGCCTTGGAGCGTGTCGTCGAGACCCATATCTCCCGGCTCTATCTCTGCGGCGACCGCGTGTTCAAGCTGAAGCGGGCGGTGCATCTGCCTTATGTCGATTTCTCCACGCTGCGACAGCGCCACGACGCCGCGTGCCAGGAACTGGCGCTGAATCGTCGCACCGCGCCGGATCTCTATCTCGGACTGCGCGCCGTGATCCGGGATGCGGCAGGCCGGCTGCAGCTCGCGCCGCGTGATGCCGAACCGGCCCATGCGGTCGAATGGCTGGTGGAGATGCGGCGTTTCCCGGATGACGCGACGCTCGACCGCCAGCTTGGCATGGGCCGCCTGACTCCGGCACTGATCGAGGCGACGGCAGAAGCGGTTGCCGGTTTCCATGCTGGCCTGGCGCCGCTGGATGGCGATGCCTTGGAGGCGGCGCGGCGCGTGGCGGCAATGAACACGGAGAGCTTCGCGCGGCTCGATCCGGAAGTGCTGCCTGAGATATTCCTTGCCGACCTGCGCCAGGAAACCGAGGAGGCGCTGGCACAACTGGCCGTGCCGTTATCGCGCCGGGGCGCCGAGGGCCGTATCCGCCACGGCCATGGTGACCTGCATCTGCGCAACATCTGCCTGCTGGGTGGCAAGCCTTTGCTGTTCGATTGCCTGGAATTCGATGCCGCGCTGGCGCGCACCGATACGGCGTACGACATCGCTTTCCTGCTGATGGATCTGCTGGCGCATAACCGCGCCGATCTCGCCAACCGGGCGCTGAACCGCTACCTGGAGCAGAGCGGCGATGATGGCGCGCTGCCACTGCTGCCACTTTATATTTCGCTGCGTGCCGCGATCCGCGCCCATGTCGCCGGGCTGCAGCCGCAGCAATGGCCGGAAGCGCGGCGCTACCTGGCGCTGGCGCGGCGCGTGTTGCGCCCGGCCACACCGCTGCTGCTTGCCATCGGCGGCCGCTCCGGCACCGGCAAGACCACGCTGGCCCGCGCGCTGGCGCCGCGCTTCGACGCGGTCTGCGGCGCCGTGGTGCTACGCTCCGATGTGCTGCGCAAGCGGCTGGCCGGTGTTGCGGCCGGTACGCGCCTGCCGCCAGAAAGCTACACGCCGCAGGCCAGCATGCGGGTCTATGCCGCCTTGCTGGAACATGCCCATCAATTGCTTGCAGCCGGTGTGCCGGTGATCCTGGACGCGGTATTCGGCAAGCCGGGCGAACGCGATGCAGCGGCCAAGCTGGCCTTGCACTGCAATGCCGTGTTCCGCGGCCTGTGGTTGGAAGGCGGCACCGATCTGCTCTGCCAGCGCGTGGCGGCACGGCGCGGCGATGCCTCGGATGCGACCCCTGATGTGGTGCGTTTCCAGGCCGAAGCGATCGAGCCGCCCGCCGACTGGCTGCATCTCGATGCCGGACAAAAAAGCGGCGACCTGGCTGCCCAGGCCGCCGCGCGGCTTAATCTCGACTAGCGTTTATTCCGCCGCCGCCTTGCTGTCCGGCGCCGGCTTCCAGCGCAGCACCGGCTTGCGCGCGGCCTGGGTTTCGTCCAGGCGGCGGCGCGGGGTCAGGCGCGGTGCCCCTTGGAAGTATTCCGCGTTGCCGCCCGCGCGGGCGCGTTCGGCGAGGCCGCGCAACACGCCGATGAAATGATCGAGCGCATCCTTGCTCTCGCTCTCCGTCGGCTCCACCAGCAGCGCGCCATGCACCACCAGCGGGAAGTAGACAGTCATCGGGTGATAGCCCTCATCGATCAGCGCCTTGGCGAAATCCAGCGTGGTGACGCCGGTATCCTTCAGGAAGGCATCGTCGAACAGGGCTTCGTGCATGCAGGGGCCTTCGAAGGCCGGGCTCATCACGTCGCCGCAGGTTGCCATCACGTAGTTGGCCGCCAGCACGGCATCTTCCGCCACGCGCTTGAGGCCGTCGCCGCCATGGCTGAGCATGTAGGCCAGCGCGCGGATGAACATGCCCATCTGGCCGTGGAACGCCTTCATGCGGCCAAAGCTCATGCCGTTCATGTCGATTTCCACCAGCTTGTAGCCGGCCTGGGTCAGCATCACGTAGGGCAGCGGCACGAAATCGGCCAGCGCTTTCGACAGCACCACCGGGCCCGAGCCGGGACCGCCACCGCCATGCGGTGTCGAGAAGGTCTTGTGCAGGTTGATATGCATGGCATCGATGCCAAGATCGCCCGGCCGCACCTTGCCGACGATGGCGTTGAAATTGGCGCCGTCGCAGTAGAAGAAGCCGCCGACGCCATGGATCAGGTCGGCCACCTGCTTGATCTCGCGCTCGAACAGGCCGCAGGTATTCGGATTGGTCAGCATGATCGCCGCCACATCCGGCCCCAGCTTGGCCTTCAACGCTTCCAGGTCGACGCGGCCATCGGCGGTGGCCGGGATCGGATCGACTTCATAGCCGCACATCGCCGCCGTGGCCGGATTGGTGCCATGGGCAGACTCTGGCGCCAGGATCCGCTTGCGCGCATCGCCGCGCGCGATCAGCGCCGCGCGAATGGCCATAAGGCCGCAGAGTTCGCCATGGGCGCCCGCAGCCGGGCTCATCGCCACCGCCGGCATGCCGGTGAGGCATTTCAGCCAGTCGGCCAGTTCACCGATCAATTGCAGCGCACCCTGCACGGTGCTCACCGGCTGCATCGGATGCAGGTCGCCGAGGCCCTTCCAGCGCGCCAGCTTCTCGTTGAGGCGCGGATTGTGCTTCATGGTGCAGGAGCCGAGCGGGAACACGCCCATGTCGATGGCGTAGTTCTTGCGGCTGAGCCGCACGAAATGGCGGATCACCTGCGGTTCGGAAAGGCCGGGCAAACCAATCGCGCCCTTGCGGCGCAGGCCGCCAAGGCGCTGGGTTACAGCCGGCGGCTCCGGCAGATCGACGCCGCAGCGGCCTTCCTCGCCCTGCTCGAAGATCAGCGGTTCTTCGTGATCGAGGCCGCGATGACCGCCAATGGTGCCAAGCTGCGCGGTTTCACTGGTGGCGTTCGGGGTGGTGGGACGTCCCTGGCGGTTCAGCATCACAGCACCTCCTCGAGCGCGGCGACCAGCGCCTCGACATCCTCATCCGTGTTGGTCTCGGTGGCGGCGAGCAGCAGCAGGTTTTCCGCTTCCGGCTCGTCGGGCCACAGGCGCGAGGCCGGCACGCCGCCAAGAATGCCCTTGGCGGCCAGCGCCTCGACAACTTCCTTGGCCGGCTTCGGCAGGCGCAGGGTGAATTCGTTGAAGAAAGCCTGGTTCACGACTTTGGCGCCCTTGAGGCCATCCAGGCGTTCGGCGAGTTCGACCGCCTTGCCATGATTGATCTCCGCCAGCCGCACCAGCCCGGCCTCGCCGAGCAGGCTCAGATGGATGGTGAAGGCGAGCGCGCAGAGGCCCGAGTTGGTGCAGATATTCGAGGTCGCCTTCTCGCGGCGGATATGCTGCTCGCGGGCGGAAAGCGTCAGCACGAAGCCGCGCTTGCCGTCCTGGTCCACGGTCTCGCCACAGAGCCGGCCCGGCATCTGGCGCAGGAACTTTTCCTTCGCCGCGAACAGGCCGACATACGGCCCACCGAAGCTCAACGGCACGCCGATGCTCTGGCCCTCGGCGACGACAATGTCAGCGCCCATCTCGCCCGGCGGCGTGATCAGGCCCAGCGACACCACTTCGCTTACCGCTACCACCAGCAGCACGCCCTTGGCCTGGCAGGCCTTGGACAACGCCGTGAGGTCGCGCACATGGCCGAACAGCGACGGGTTCTGCACCACCACGCAGGCAGTCTGGTCGTCGATCAGCGTGCTCAGATCTTCCGTGCCGGCCACATCCATCGGCGCGGCGACGAAGGGCTGGTCGGTCTGGCGCATCAGGGTGGTGACGACATCGCGGTAATGCGGATGCAGGCCCCCGGACAGCACTGCCTTGTGCCGCTTGGTGACGCGCTGCGCCATCAGCACGGCCTCGCCGCAGGCAGTGGCGCCGTCGTAGAGCGAGGCATTGGCCACATCCATGCCGGTGATCAGCGCCACCTGGGTCTGGAATTCAAACAGATATTGCAGCGTTCCTTGAGCGATCTCGGGCTGATACGGCGTGTAGGAGGTGAGGAATTCGCTGCGCTGGATCAGATGGTCGGCGGCGGCCGGGATATGGTGGCGATAGGCGCCGGCACCGAGGAAGCAGGGCGCGTCGGCGGGCGAGAGATTCCTCGCCGCCAGCGCCGCGATATGGCGCTCCACTTCCAGCTCGCCGCGATGCGGCGGCAGGTCGATCTCGGGATTCAGCGCCTCCGGTGGCACATCCTTGAACAGAACATCGATATCGCTGACGCCGATGGCCGCCAGCATGGCTTGGCGGTCGGCGGCGGTCTGACCCAGGTAACGCATGACAGAACCTCAGAGCGTGGCGAGATAGGCGTCGTAGGCGGCGCGGTCCATCAGCGCATCCAGTTCGGCCGGATTGGCGATGGTCATCTTGAAGAACCAGGCATCGCTTTCGGCGGCGGCATTCACCAGCGCCGGATCGGCTTCCAGCGCGCTGTTATTCTCGGTGATGGTGCCGCCGACGGGTGCGTAGATTTCGCTCGCCGCCTTCACGGATTCGACCACGGCGATCTCGCCGCCGGCATCCACCTTGCGGCCTGGCTGCGGCAGTTCAACGAACACCACGTCGCCGAGCTGGCTCTGGGCGTAATCGGTGATGCCCACGGTGCCGGTGTTGCCGTCCACGGCGATCCATTCATGATCCTTGGAGTAACGAATATTGGGCATGGGGTTCCTCAGGCTTTGGCGTAACGCTTGGTGATGAAGGGAAGGGTGACGATCTTGGCTGGCAGCGGCTTGCCGCGCACGATGAGCTGCACCGGCGTGCCGGCGGCGGCAGCGGCGGTTTCGACATAGCCCATGGCGACCGGGGCATCGACGCTGGGGCCGAAGCCGCCCGAGGTGACGATGCCGATCTTGCGGCCATCCAGATTCTGCACCTCGGTGCCCTCGCGGGCCGGGGCGCGGCCTTCCGGCTGGATGCCGACGCGTTTGCGGCTTACGCCATTGCTGAGTTGCTGCTGCACCACGGCGGCGCCAGGGAAGCCGCCCTCGGCGCGGCGGCGCTTCGAGATGGTCCAGTTCAGCCCGGCTTCGATCGGTGTCGTGGTGGTGTCGATGTCATGGCCATAGAGGCAGAGGCCGGCTTCGAGGCGCAGGCTGTCACGCGCACCGAGGCCGATGGGCTTCACTTCCGGCTGGCTCAGCAGCCAGCGCGCGAAGGCTTCGGCTTCACGGGCGGCCAGCGAAATCTCGCAGCCATCCTCGCCGGTATAGCCGGAGCGGGTGACGAAGCAGGCATGCGGCCCGAGCTTCATCTCAGCACCTTGGCCGAATTGCAGGTCGCTGACCGTCGGGTTGAGCCGGGTCAGCACTGCCACGGCCTGCGGCCCCTGCAGGGCCAGTAAGGCCTGATCGGCCAGGTATTCCACCGTGCAATCGGGCAGGCCGCTTTTGAGCAGGGCGATGTCCTGCTCCTTACAGGCGGCGTTGACGATGACGAACAGGTCATTCGGCCGCTTGTTCACCATCAGGTCATCCAGGATGCCGGCGGCATCGTTGGTGAACACGGTGTAGCGCATGCGGCCGACTTCCAGCGCCACCAGATCGCCCGGCACCAGCCGCTCCAGCGACTTCGCCGGGTCCGCGCCGGTGATCAGCACCTGGCCCATATGCGACACGTCGAACAGGCCGGCTTGCTGTCGCGTATGCTTGTGCTCGGTGAGGATGCCGGTGGGATACTGCACCGGCATCTCGTAGCCGGCGAAGGGCACCATCTTGCCGCCCAATTCCTTGTGCAGCGCGTTGAGCGGCGTGAGCTTGAGGTCT
>VFQP010001476.1_pt1 | contig 31317 bp, 33 predicted proteins | sample 3512351 | NCBI WGS metagenome assembly VFQP01 (sample SAMN10412372, study PRJNA504923) | tailings metagenome | isolation source: Relicate 1 Philex TSF1 revegetated site | place: Philippines: Tuba, Benguet | collected 2017-08-29
TCGGTGCGACAGGAAAATGCCGAGACACCGATCAGGAACATCAGGCAGAGCCTGAGAAATAATTTTTTCTTCATAAACATTTCATGTTTTTAAGTGATTAAATATATAAAAAATTCTGAAAACAAAAATGAGAAATTTTTTCTAAAGCCAATACCCCATTTTCGGGAATCTCTGCCCTCTTATCGGGCAAATAATTGCATCAGGTATTCTTTCTTTTTTTTACATTTGCTGAAAATACTTTTCTATGAATACACAGATCGGCAACAAAATAAGAAGACTTAGGAAAATAAAGGCTTTTCTCAGGAAGATATGGCAGAAAGACTGCAGATTTCCCGCTCTGCCTACAGCAGAATAGAAAACGGAGAAACCAACTCTTGGGTCAATCATCTGGATAAACTTTGCGAAAATTTAGAAGTAAAACCTGAGGAGCTACTTTTTAATTCAGACAGTCTTTTTCAAACAAACAATGATAGTTCAGCGGTACAAACAAGTACACATCAAGACACGCATATTACCATCAATCATCTTTCCGAAAAAGTAATAGAATTATACGAAGAACGCATTAAAGAGCTGAAAGACCAGGTAGAATACTGGAAGAACAAAAGCGAAAGTAAGTAAATTCTGTTCAGAAAATTTCAGCTGTTGATATTTTTGTTTTCCAACACCTGTTTTCTGTAATAAAACAGCGGCACAACCAGAAGAAGAATCAGTGGTTGAATGACGAACCGTCTCATGTAAAAAGAGAAAAGATACCCTATTTCAAAACGGTTGTAGATACAGAACAGATATATCGGAAATGTAATCAGGAAAACAATCGTGATCAATACAGCTCCCTGCATTGTCCATTCTTTATTTTTGAATAAAAAGTGTATAATAACACAGGAAAAAAACAGATTCAGAAAAAACCTGAATATATAATGAATAATCAGCTTACCCCAAACAAACTCAGGAAAAACAGCGTTTTGGTCTGCCTTATGGAAATACTCTAAAAAAGGATCATAGAAGATCTTGTCTTCCAGCATTCTTATGCCTACAAGACCAAAAAATCCTACAATAACGAAAAACCAGCTAAGAATTTTCATTTTTTAAAGCATAAAATTTAATCCAGACCAGCCAAAAAACAACCACACTTCCGTAAATAACTGCCGGAAAAAAATAATCGTGAGCCATTTTTCCATAACTGCTGTAATCACTGTTGATGATATTAAGTCCTACAATGCGAAGTACATTCATCACATAAAGCAGAAGCAGACTTATTCCTGAAAAAACGAAAGTTTTAGTTCCTTTATAAAAAGCAAAAATAAACGCTAAAAACAAAATAAGAATAGATATTGCATTGCAGCCTTCTACCATTCTGCTTACGGCTGTTGTTCTGATATAAAACCATATCTGCTGTTTGGGAACATCATCATAAAGCAGAGTTTTAAAACCCAGAGTTTCCTGAACAATCCGAACATGATCGGCAATCATACGCGAATAAGGATCTAAACCCGAATCTTTGAAGCTGTTCAGGTAAAACTGATACGCAAAAAGCAACACCAGATAAATAATGATGAAGCGTAAGAGAATTCCCAGAACAGGTTTAAAATCCTTTAGCATGATGCAAATATAAAAATTAGGATTCAAATTAGTATATTTGTTTCAGTATTATGATATTAGAACGCGCAAAATTATTTTTTGAAAATCATTATGATGAAAAATCAACCCGCTTTGCTTCACTGGCACAGAGCGGATCAGCAAGAGTCAATTTTATAGCAGAAAATTCACGAGACACATTCATCATTACTTATAACGAAAATATTCGGGAGAATGAAAGTTTCATCTATTTTTCGGAAATTTTCACCCAATCTGACCTTAATACTCCAAAAATTTATACAATTTCGGAAGACAGGACAATGTATATTCAGGAATTTCTGGGGAGTAATACATTGTCTGAAATAATTGCGGAACAGGGAACGTCTGAAAACGTAAAATCTCTTGTAAAACAATCTCTTGAAAAATTGTTTATACTCCAGACAAAAACTGACGGTAAAATAGACTTCACCAAGACCTTTGAATACGAAAGTTATGATGAATTACCGGTAATGCATGATTTATATTATTTCAAAAATTTTGTTGCAGACATTCTGGAACTTGAATATCACAAGTCATCACTTCTGAAAGAATTTAAAAAAATGATTATACTGATTGAAAGTCTGGAACCGAAAGGTTTGATGATACGTGATTTTCAATCAAGAAATATTATGGTAAATAACCGGAATGAAGTTTCATTTATAGATTATCAGGCGGCAATGAAAGGTCCGCTGATGTATGATGTTATTTCTTTTCTTTTTCAGGCAAAAGCCAATTTTTCTGAACATTTTAAGAACGAGATGCTTGAATACTACATTCAACTATTTAATAATGAAGTCACTAAAACACAACTAAAAAACTCGGTAAAGCCCATTCAGTTGATGCGATTTCTTCAGGTTTTGGGAGCTTATGGTTTCCGGGGACTGATTCAGAAGAAACCGCATTTCATTGAAAGCATCGGAAAAGGCATAGCTAATATTACAGAATTTGCGCAAAGCTGGCAAATGATGAATGATTTTCCTGAGCTGAAAAGAATCATTGAACAATTAAATTCAGAGAAAACAAAACTTAAAATTGAAGAGATAATAAACTATTAAGCTTATATTTAAGAAATCAAGAATGTCAAGCTTCATGACAAAAGCCAATCATTCAACTGTCTTATAAAAACCTTAATATTTAAATAAAATCATTAAACAACAAATATGCTGCACATAGACATCCATAGTTTTTCCTATAAAAAAGGAGGAATTCCAAAAGATGAAACAGGAAACGGAGGCGGATTTACTTTCGATTGCCGGGGAATCTTGAATCCCGGAAGAGTTGAAGAATATAAAATTCAAACCGGAAATGACATTGGAGTACAGGAATATCTGGAAACCAAAACAGAAATGCCAAAGTTTTTAGAACTTATTAAAAATCTGGTTTCCATTACGATTGATAATTATCTGGAAAGAGGTTTCGAAAACCTGCAGATCAATTTCGGATGTACAGGCGGACAGCACAGATCAGTATATTCTGCCATAAAAATCACTCATTTCATCGAAGAAAAGTATGGTGACAAAGTTGAAATCAGCCTGCATCATGATGAGCAGCATCAGCTTAATCATCAATAATGATGGATAAATTAAATGTTTAAAAATCTAATGGTCAATCATCGTTGATCATTTATCAATAATTAATAATGAAGGCATTAATTTTTGCAGCAGGTAAAGGAACCCGCCTCAAACCATTTACAGATCATCATCCTAAAGCTCTGGCAAAAGTAAATGGCATGACACTTCTGGAAAGAAACATCAGTTATCTTAAAGGTTTTGGTATCAATGATTTTGTGATCAATATTCATCACTTCGGAGATCAGATCGTTCAGTTTCTGAAAGAAAATAATAATTTTAACTGCAAGATTGAAGTTTCCGATGAAACCGGTGAACTTCTTGAAACGGGCGGCGGTCTTGTTTTTGCTAAAAAATTACTGAATCATGGTGAAGATTTCCTCATTATGAATGCTGACATTTTAACGGATATCAATATCAGCGAATTTGTTAAATACCATAAAGAAATCAAAGATTTTGCTACCTTAGCGGTTTCAGACAGAGAAAGTTCACGTAAATTACTGTTTAATGAAGATTTGGTTTTGCGTGGCTGGCTGAATGTGCAGACCGGCGAACAGCGTCTTGCAGAATTTAATAAAGGATTTAAACCTCTTGCTTTCAGCGGGGTACATTGTATTAATCCTATTATTTTTGACAAGATCAAAAGAACCGGAAAATTTTCTGTAATGGAAGAATATCTGGATCTGATGCATACCGAAAAAATTCACGGGTATGTACACCGCAATATTCTGATTGACGTTGGAAGACCGGAATCTGTTGTGGAAGCTGAAAAATATTTTAAATAACTGAAGATGGATGATAAAAATACGAAAGACGAAAGCTTAGAAAATGTAGAATTACGGATCGACGAAACTAAACTGCACAACAGTTTAAGACAAAAGACCTGGGACGAAACCATTACCAAAGACAGCTGGATGGTATTTAAAGTGATGGCGGAATTTGTTGAAGGCTACGAAAAAATGGCAAAAATTGGTCCGTGTGTTTCAATTTTTGGTTCTGCAAGGCTGAAACCAGAAAGCAAATATTATCAGATGGCGGTAGAAATCGCTGAAAAGATTACAAAAATCGGGTTTGGTGTCATTACTGGAGGCGGACCGGGAATTATGGAAGCAGGTAACAAAGGTGCTTTCAACGCACAGGGAAAATCCATCGGATTAAATATTGATTTGCCTTTTGAACAGCATTTCAATCCTTACATCAACAAAATGTATTCGCTGAATTTCGATTATTTCTTTGTAAGAAAAGTAATGTTTGTGAAATATTCGCAGGGATTTATTGTTATGCCGGGCGGATTTGGCACTTTAGACGAGCTTACTGAAGCCATAACTCTAATCCAGACCCTCAAAATAGGAAGATTTCCGATTGTCTTGGTGGGCACAGAATTCTGGAGCGGTCTGTTAGACTGGTTCAAAGCCACATTACTCAAAGAAGGAATGATCTCTGAAGGCGATCTTGATCTTTACCGTGTAGTAGATAGTGCTGATAAAGCAGTAGCACATATTAAGGCATTTTACGATAAATATTCTGTAAATGTTAACTTTTAATTGGCATATTATTTGACCCTCTTATAAACTAAGCAATATGCTGAAAATCTAACAATTGAGATGAAAAGATTATTCTATATTTTGAGTATACTTACATTAATAATAATGATGAGTTTTAATGTTGCAGACTTCTACTCTTCTATGACCAAGGTTGATTATATCGACGGAAGTAAGACCTTGAAGTTTACAACGAAGATGAATACGAGCCATATTTCCGATGCTATAAAAATCAATAGAAATACAGCCGGATTTGAGGCAGAAGTAAAAAAATATGTTAACAATAATTTTGACGTATTTGTGAATGATGCTCCAAAAAATCTGACCTTTACAGGAAGTCAGATAAGCGGAGAAACAGTATGGGTATATTTTGAAACATCAGGAGTTTCTGATATTAGCAGTCTGAAAATTAAAAACACCATACTTTTGAGTGCCTTTCCAAAGCAGATCAATCTGGTCAACATTGCTTACAAAGGAAATCTGAGAACGATGAATTTTCAGCGCGGAAAAGAAGTAAATGAAGTCACTTTTTAAAAACCTTCTTAAATAGCAAAAAGTCAGCAATTTTAATTTTGCTGACTTTTTTGTTTTAAATAGCTTAAGAAAATTGTTGTAAATAAAACTTCTTTATTTGATGTTAGAAGTTTTGATAATATGCTTCACACGGTTAAATTGTGCTTTTCATATGGTACAGATTATAATTAAAATAAATCCTCTTTCAGATAAAAGAGGATTCTACTGCATTTATGCACATTCAATTCCGCATTCCAGAGAGCAAAGTAAAACACCTGATGTTGTTGGTTTATCATAGCAACCTTTTGCGCGATGACATTTTGTTACACATTGTGTAGGCGTTTCGGCTAAACTTTCAACAGTTTTTTCCGGACCATTCAAAAGCGCTCTCAGATTAGCAATTGTGGATTCTGAAATTTCTTTATCTTCAATTGCATAATATGTTGCTATAGGTTTTTCATCTTTATCGAAAACTACTTTAAAATAAAACCTTTCACCTTTTGAGTTTTCTTTATAAATTACATAAAAAGCCTCACCTATCTCATCAGAATTCTTGCTGAGCATATTAAACTTCTTATTTTTTGGCTTCTCATTCTTCTTGAAAGAGCTAAAATAATCTCTATCATTACCAGTAGTTATATTATTTTCTGCTTTTATTGTTATAAATGCAAAAAACAAAAAGACCATTGTTATTAAAATATTTTTTTTCATAATACTAAGTTGTTTTAAAGTTCAATTTTATTTTCTTTTTTATACTCTTCGATCATTTTTTTTTGAGTTTCGCCAAGCATTTTTCTCATATCCACGATGTTACCGTTTGCATCCTTTTTTTCATAAATCTGATGAGCATTCATCAATTCAAACATTCTCTTTAAAGGAGCCTGAATATGGCTTTTTCTCATTTCAATAAATTTTTCTCTTGTGGTTTCGATATACCTCCCTTTCGTGATACGTTCGTTAATAGAGATTTTTTTCTCCTTAGAAATACCGACTGCTAAAAAATGATGATCATTCTTCTCATCAAAAATTTCAAGAATTAAGCCTGGTAATCCAAAAAATTTATACGGACCATCCTGTATAGGAATTTCTGATGTAAAATAAGCTTTATAGTCTCTGCCCGCATATTTTACCGTGGCTGAAAGTGTCTTAAACCCCATAATTTCTTTGCTTTCTTTACCTACATTCCATTTAAGTTCAGGCTTTTCATTATACTTAAATTCATGTTCATCAAATTCATCAGAATAATAGGTAATCTCTTTATTTAATACATTTTTTTTTATAAAACATCCAATTAAGTCAGCAGGTAAAGCTTTAAAATTAATCTTCTTGCCCTGCTTTTCATCAGCTGCCATAATAGAATCACATAAATAAGGTGCCTCACTGAAAAAAGTAGAGTAATCTTCCTCAATATTCAAAAATGTATTCTGGGAAATTATTTTTGTGCTGTCTTTTTCTGCGTGCTTGAAATAAGCATATTGAACAACAAAAGATTGTCCTTTTGCATGATAAATGAAACTTAAAAAAAACACAAGTAAAATCGAAGTATTTTTCATAATTAAGCACCACTACATTCTAAAGCACAATCTAGTGCACACAATGCTGTACCTACTTCAGTAGGCTTGTTATAGCAATCCCATTTAGCAGTACAGTTTGAAACACAATTGCCTGTACTTAATACTGGTCCGGATGCCCCACCTCTTAAAGAATTTGCAGATGAAATAATTTGTAAAAGATTGGTCTTTATATTTTCTTTATTGGCAGATAATATCTTTTCGAAACTTTGATCATCTCCTAAAACTTCCAGTGAAAATGATGTTACTTTACCTAAAAACCCTTCTCCGACAGAAACTTTCAAATCATATACTTTATCATTATACTTTTTCTGTATAATTACGGTATTGATTTTAATCTCTTTGAGTTCATTTTTATAAATGAGTAAATTATCACCACAATAGTGAAAACTAAAAACCAATAGAGCTAAAAATAAAAAAAATTGTTTTTTCATAATAATTTAAATTTAATGTTTGTTAAATAAATTTTTGATCTCAGCTAATGAATTACGTACTTCATTAACTTTTGATTTACATCAATATTGATATTCAAAAATATCAAACCTATTTGAAATAATTCTAAGGTTTTTATGTGATTTTTATGTGAATGTCAGAGCATAATTTATATCTTTGCATTACCAAAAACATTAATTATGATTAAAAATAAGCTTATAAAAGCGCGAAAGGCTCAATATACTCAAGAAAACATGGCTAAATTACTACATATGACACAATCTCAATATCAAAGAAGAGAAAAGGGAGAGATTAAGATCTCTGATGAAGAATGGGAACGTATAGCCAAAGTATTAAATACCAATGTTGAAGATATAAAGGAGGAGGATTCTAAATTTCAAATAAATAATTATGATAACAATTCAGGTAGTTATTTCGGAAGCAATAATTACTTTTATAACGTGCCTGATTTTATTTTAGATAACCAACAAGATTATATAACTCTGCTTAAGGAGCAAAATCAATTGTTAAAGGAAGAAAATTCAAGGCTTAAAAACGATCTTGAAATTGCCAAGGGAAATAACAAGTAATAGAATAGAAAACTACTCATTATAGTTTAAAAACATAAAAAAGTCCGTTTCATTATTGATGAAACGGACTTCTTATTGGTAAGCAAAAAGATTTTAGTTAATCAAATCAAATTTTGCATATTCAGCAATTTTCTTTGGAAGTTTTATGCCATCTTCGGTCTGATTGTTCTCCAGCAAAGCCGCCATAATTCTTGGCAGTGCCATCGCAGAACCATTCAATGTATGAACGAGTTGAGATTTTCCATCTGCCTTGTAACGACATTTTAACCTGTTTGCCTGAAACGTTTCAAAATTGGAAACAGAACTTACTTCAAGCCATTTTTCCTGTGCCGCGCTCCATACTTCAAAATCATACGTCATAGCAGAAGCAAAACCCGTATCTCCGCCACAGAGTCTCAAAACTCTGTACGGAAGTTCAAGATCTTCCAGAATTTCTTTGATATGATCTACCATCTCTTCAAGAACGGCGTAAGAATTTTCAGGTTTTTCAATTCTTACAATTTCTACTTTTTCAAACTGATGAAGACGGTTTAGCCCTCTTACATGAGCTCCGTAACTTCCTGCTTCTCTTCTGTAGCACTGAGAAAACGCTGTATTTTTGATAGGAAGGTCTTTTTCGTCCAGTAATACATCGCGGTAAAGATTGGTAACCGGAACCTCTGCTGTAGGAATAAGGTATAAATCATCAAGACCAATGTGATACATCTGTCCTTCTTTATCCGGCAACTGACCCGTTCCATACCCTGAAGCTTCATTCACTACATGAGGAGGATTAACTTCCACATAACCTGCATCCACATTTTTATCTAAAAAATACTGTACCAAAGCTCTCTGCAATCTCGCCCCTTTTCCCAGATACACAGGAAATCCTGCTCCGGCAATCTTTACTCCCAGTTCAAAATCAATCAGATTATATTTTTTTGCCAGTTCCCAGTGAGGAATCGCTCCTTCACCCAAACCTTCAACATCATGAGACTGATAAATAATTTCATTATCGTCGGCAGAAACTCCGTTTTTTACCAGTTCGTTGGGGATATTAGGGATCTGATAAAGAATGCTTAAAAGCCTTTGTTCTATCTTTGGTTTTTCAGCTTCTAATTCTTTTATTCTACCTGCATATTCTGCGGTTTTTAATTTAACAACATTAGCTTCATCATGTTTTCCAGAAGTAATTAAAATTCCTATTTCTTTAGATATTTTATTTTTTTCTGAGTTTAAATTATCTAACTCAATCTGATTTCCTTTTCTTTCATTGTCAGTAGCAATAGCTTCGTCTACCAACTCAAGATTTTTGAACTGTCTCTTCTTAAGACCTTCTAAAACGCGTTCTTTATTGTCGCGCAAAAACTGAACCTGTAACATTTGTTGTTGGGTGTTAGATGTTTGTTGTTGGGTGTTGCAGGACTCTATCATCATGCTTCCATCATCCAACAGAATTTTGCAAATTTAAGATTATTTTATAATTGTAACCACATTGGGCTGATCGGGAATTTTTGAAAATTGAAGGACATTATTATAATACACCTGCGATACCTCAAAAACAGAAGGATTCAGTCTGTAAAAAATTTTCAGGGTATCGGTTTCTACCGGAGCAAACTCTGTATCTGAAATTTTCTTTGTGAGCGAAAACAGAATTTCCGAACGGTATATCTTGTTTCCATCTGCTGATTCTGAAATCAATTGTCTGGTAGCTCCCGCAAGATATTCCATATAATAAGTGGAATCAGAAAGCATCTGTCTCGAAAAATTGACGTTAGCTACATCAGTAGGAGCAAGCTCGTCATTCCACGTAATCCCGGAATAAGATCCGACCTTTGTAGGATTTACCAAATCTTTTCCTGAAGCATCCTTCATAAAAATCTGAAGCTTCTGATCTATTTTCTGCAGAGAATCTTCGTCACTTCCGCAACTTACCAATGCAAAACCAATAAATATATAAGCAAGAAAATGTTTCTTCATGATACAAAGTTACTTTATTTTAGTTTTCTGAGATAATTCAGGAAAGAAAACATCAGAAAAACACCCATTAAAGTAAGAGATACGCTCATCGCTATTGCCATTCCTTCAAGTCCCCGTTTGGGTACGAGCAAAAATGCCAAAAAGCTTAAAATAATAATAGAAAGTGCAGAATACAGTGTATTTTTTTTCATCATTCCGACTGCCGCCAAAAGATTTCCGTATAAATTTCTCAGCAGCATGCTTCCGCAGAATGCCAGAAGAAACAATGAGAAAACGAAAGAATTATCTATATACTCAGCTCCAAAAAATATCTTCATGATAAAACCGCTCAAGAAATATCCGGAAATAAATATTGCTGCTGAAACCGGAATAAAGATTTTGTAATAATTGAATATATAGTTCTTCAGAAACTCCTTACTCCTGAAGTTTTTTGCCAAGACGGGATAATCGCTCTGCATAAAAGAAAGTGCGAGAAAAGTAATATTGGAAGGGATGAGTATCGCAATTTTGTAATTAGCAACTGCATTCTCATTTTTTAAAAAACTCAGCAGCAGAATATCCGCAGAAAAAAAAGCATCCGAGAGCAGAGCTGTTGCAGATGCATGCAGCGCAAAAGACCAAATTTCTTTTTTTCCAAACTGCTTCAAATCCGGGGCAGCATTTTTAATTGATCCTTTAAACCAGAATAGCGAAATAAAAGGCGCCGCTGCATTGGCGATCAGATAACCTAAAAGTCCCCAATAAGAGGTCAACAACAGCATCATCAGCAATCCGGAAATATTAACGACATTATTCATTCTTGCAAAATCTCTGTTTTTAAGATGAATACGTCTTTCGGACTGAATGTGATAGAAAAAATAAACTCCTATCAACCGAACTGTAAAGAAAGAAAAAATCAAAAATATCTGAGAATACTGATGGACATAAACGAATGCAAAAAGAAAAAAAACAGCACTCAACAGAAGCTGATTAATGAATCCCTTTTTGAAAAGATAGTCAGAAAGATCGCTCTTGGCTTTTTCGTCTTCACACAACGAACCAAATCTCATCACGCTTTGAGTACTTCCAAAACCGCTGAATGGTGCGAAAACAGCAAAAACAGTTGCCGCAATAGTCAGCACTCCAAATTCATTTTCTGGTAAAATCCTGATCATCAGAACCGAACCTGCAAAAGCGCATATTTTAGCGATCAGCAATGACAAAAACACAAACTGACCGTTGTTTTTAAGAAATGCTTTTATAAAATCCAACAAACTTTTCATTTCAGACAGTCAGAATATGTTAAGATGAAATCACAACTTTCTGATAAATATGATCAAAAAGTCCGGCTATTTTTTTTGCTGAAAAATTTTCTTCTACATACCTGTGAAGCTCTTCTGAAGAATCAGCCTTGTAGTTTCCGTTTAAAACTGCAAGCATTGCTTCGTATAAATCATCTTCGGATTGGTTAATAATAATACCGTGGTTTTCCTTAATAATCTCAGGAATGGCCCCTACTTTTGTGGCAATTATCGGAACACCGGAAGAAAGAGACTCCAGCAAAACGCAGGAAAAACTTTCATAATCACTAAACAGGACAAAACAATCGCTCTCCCTCATTTTTTGTGCAGCTTCCTGATGAGAAATTTCACCAAAAACTTTAATGAAATCTTCAGCTTTGTTTCTTTTGACTAAATCACTTAATCTTTCATAATCTCCGTCACCGCCAATTTGAAGTTCAAAATTATCAGAATTTTTTCTCAATCTTAAAGCTGCATTGATAATGGAGTCAGGATTTTTTAACGGAATTAAGTTGGAAAGATGAAAAAATCTGAAGGTTGATTTTTCTTTTTTTTCCGGATAGAAAATCTGAGTATTGATGACATTCCCAACTACCTCAAACTGATTCCCAATGCTTAATTCCTTCAGACTGTTCATCAGGATATGACTTACAGGCAACACAAAAGCTGCATTTTTTGCAATTGTTTTTGCCAGAAACTTTTCGCCAAATGATAATTTCAAACGATTGACCGGAAGAAAACCCGACCAATGTTCTGAGATCACAAACGGAATCTGATACTTTTTCTTTAAAAAAACGGCAAACATCATAGATTTTTGCAGAATATTGGCGTGAACCAAATCAGGTTTCTGCATCATTCTGAATCCTTTAAAATATGCTTTCATCCTTCGCATAAAGTTGAGAGCAGGGTTTGACGAATTTCTGTAATAGACCACAAGCGTTCTGATTCCGCTGATGTGTTGATCATCAAATTTGAACTTCTCCTTTTGTAAAGGATCGCCAATTGCATGAAGAATTTCTACCTCATGCAGCAGCGCAACAGATTCTGCATGTCTTTGTACAAAATTTCCGTTGGTAGATTCCAGTTTATTGGGAAACCATGATGATATAAAAAGTATCTTCATTTACCGTTTACCTGATGGAAGCTGCCCAGCTTCTTTCCAGAGGGAGAAGAAAATGGCTGATGAAATCTAGATAAGTATTTTTTGAAAAGTCAAAAACCTGAATATCTGAGGGAAGCTCATTGTTTCTGAGTTTGGCTTTAAAATCCTGAAGCTTTAATGTTTTTACTTCACCGTTTTCTACAAAGCTGGCTTTCATCCTGTCAAATAATCCCAATTGGTATTCATCATCAATCTCCCGCATTACTTTTCCTAAAGCATCAATACTGCAGCCAGAAGCGGCTTCTTTTTCTTCATCCACACAAACTACAATAAACTGATTTTTCTCAATCTTAAAAGATGATGAAAGTGGTTTTCCGTGAGCTGCCCAACCTGCGAGAAAATCATATAGCTTTTCAGTAATGGTCTTTGCTTCTTTTGTCGTGAAAGGTCTTGAAGCAGGATATATAATTACTCTGTAGTCATTGGTTTCTATAATATTTGATTCCTCTATTTTCATATCAAGATATTTATTGTTTAAACATTATACGGTATCACCAAATCTTTATGAGTGTCTTTCCAGATCATGGCGATTTCGTTGTTGTAAAATTTAGATAAAATTACGTTTTTTTATCAATACTGTAAACTTCTTATGATCCCACAAATTCAAAAACTGCGTTATAGGAATTTTCATTTTTGCTGAGGGTATTCACTAACTGATAGTTTTTTGCAGAAAAGAAGTCTTTAATTTCCTCTTCGCTGTGACCGGAATTTTTTAAGGCAATATGATTGATTTCAATAATAATTTTTGGTTTGAAACTATTTAAAACTTCGCTCATTCCCAACAATGCAGAGTATTCCCCTCCTTCAATGTCTATTTTGATTAGATCAATTTTAGAAAGATTTTTGCTCCTGACGTAGCTATCAAGATCTATGCTCTGAACGATTTCCTTAGTCGTGTAATCCGGCAAATAAGAAGAAGCCATGCCTGCATTATCATAAGTATCATTATAAAAAATTTCTAAAAACCCAGTTTCGGAAGAAACGGCAAGATGCTCCAGCGTAACATTCTGAATATGATTTGCTTTCAGGTGGGTACTAAAAATTTCATAATTGGGTTTAAAGGCTTCAAACGCATATACTCTCCCTGTCATCCCAATCAATTTTGATGCATTGAGAGAGAACAAACCTATATTACCACCTATATCAATAAAGCAGTCTCCTTCTTTTAAAACATGATACAAATAATCAATTTCGTTTTTCTCATAATCTCCCAGAAAATAAATCTGCTGCTGAATCCAGTCATCGAGATTCAGATTCATCTTAAAAGAATTTCTGTAAAGTACATCTTTTTTTACTCCTCTGAAAATAGGGTAACGGCTAAACAGATACTGATGAAAAGCAAAGTATTTTTTTCTGAAAAAATTAATCTGAAAAATTAATCTGAAAATTGAAGCTAAAATACTTCTCATCTTTGTTAATTTCTGTAAAAGTTAGTGTAAATTATTAAAAGAAAGCAACTCAAGACTGATCCTGAGTTGCCATGTTTTGTAAAGTCAACAGATTATAGATCCTCAGCTTCAGCAAGCAGTTCTACAATATCTTTTACTTCGACCTCTGTATTTTTATTAAAATGTTTCACTCCATCGGTAAGCATCGTGTTGCAGAACGGGCATCCTGTTGCAATCACTTTTGGCTCAAAAGATAAAGCTTCTTCTGTTCTTTCGATATTGATGTCTTTTTTACCTTTTTCAGGTTCTTTAAACATTTGTGCGCCTCCTGCACCACAACATAGTCCGTTGGTCTTGCAGCGTTTCATTTCCACCAGTTCTGCATCAAGTTTTTCGAGCAATTCTCTTGGTGCTTCATATTCGTTATTGGCTCTTCCCAGATAACAAGGATCGTGGAATGTAATTCTTCTTCCCTTAAATGCACCACCTTCAATCTTCAGTTTCCCTTCTTCCATTAGTTGTCTCAGAAACTGAGTGTGATGAATAACTTCATAGTTTCCGCCTAAACTCGGATATTCATTTTTAAGCGTATTGAAACAGTGCGGACAAGCGGTGACGATTTTCTTTACTTCATAAGCATTCAAAATTTCAATATTCGTCATTGCCATCATTTGGAAAACAAATTCATTTCCTGCACGTTTTGCAGGATCTCCTGTACAGCTTTCTTCCTGACCGAGTACAGCAAATTCTACCCCGATTTTATTTAATATTTTGCAAAAAGCTTTCGTAATTTTTTTAGCACGGTCATCAAAACTTCCCGCACATCCTACCCAAAACAGAACTTCGGGTGATTTACCTTCGGCAGCATAATCTGCCATTGTTTTTATGGTGAAATCCATGATGGTTATGAATTTTTATTAAATAATTTATTATAAATCTTTTCTAAAAAAGTAATTTTACTTTCCGCAGATTGATCTTCGTAAGTTTCAATTACAAAGCCTTCTAAATTAACATATTTCTGTCTATTTAAAATTGAAACAAAAGTATTTGTAGTTAAATTAAAAATTAAAATATATAAAGTAAAATTAATTACCAGAAATCTCAATGGCGGAAAAAGTAAAAATTCTGAAGAATTAAATTTCTTTAAAATTAAATATACTACCGCACTACATGTCGGCAAGAGCATTAAATAATTAAATGTGTTTTCCGAATAATAAGTTTCGACGAAAAAAACACTAATAACGAAATACCATAATGAGTTTGTAGCAATCAGCAAAAAACACAAAATTAATTCAGTTTTATTCTTCTTTAAAAAATTAATTATTTTCAGCATTAAATCAATCTTTTGCCCAATTCAGACGATCAGCCTGGTTATATTGCCATGGTGCAGCATTATTTTCAACATTGGTCATCATTAGATTGAGTTCCTGTGGCGCCGCAGATTGCTCCATAACTAAAAATCTTCTCATTTCAAAAATAATAGAAAGCGGATCTAATAAAACCGGACAAGCTTCTGTACAGGCATTACAGGTTGTGCAAGCCCAAAGTTCCTCTTTCGTAATATAATCATTGAGCAATTTTTTGCCATCATCTTCAAACTTTCCGTTTTTATCAATATTTCTTCCAACTTCTTCCAGACGGTCCCTGGTTTTCATTAAAATTAACCTCGGAGAAAGCTTCTTACCTGTAATATTTGCGGGACATACAGAGGTACATCTTCCACATTCTGTACATGAATAAGCATTCAGCAGCTGCACCTGATTCAAATCAAATACATCTTCAGCACCAAATTTTGACGGAGCTTCTTCTGTTCCTTCAGCCGGAGCAGCATAAGGATCTGCATTTGGATCCATCATCAGCTTAATTTCTTTCGTAACAGAATCTAAATTGTTGAATTTACCGTACAAATCAAGATTAGCATACCAAGTACTCGGAAATGCTAAAATAATATGCAAATGTTTTGAATAATAAAGATAATTCATAAAGAAAAGAATCCCCACAAAGTGAAACCACCACGCTCCTCTTTCAACAACCGCTAAAAAACCATTATCAAAACTGAAAATTTCTAAAAACGGAACCAAAGTCATTTCGCTCACCGGAAAGCTTCCATGTTGTGCCAAAGCACCTCTCTGCTGCAAAATGAGATCAGAAGAATTCATAGTGAAAAAAGCAGCCATTAAAGCAAACTCAATGATCAAAATCCAGTTGGCATCTTCTTTTGGCCATCCGAAAAGCTCTTTCATTGTTAATCTTTTCACTCCGTAAAAGTTTCTTCGGATAAAAAATATAACAACTCCAACAATTACCAGAAGCGCTAAAACTTCCAATGTTGCGGTGAAAAAGCTGTAAAACCCGTGTCCGAAAACCTGAGCCAGAAAACGGTGAGTTCCGAAAATACCGTCTACAATAATTTCAATCAATTCGATATTGATGATTATAAAACCTACATAAACGAAAAGGTGAAGTATACCTGCAACAGGTCTTTTCACCATTCTGCTCTGTCCCAGAGCCACTCTTGTCATCGTTGCCCAACGCTCAGACTTCCTATCACTGCGGTTGATCTCTCTTCCCAGCCTGATGTTTCTGTAAATTTTTTGCAGACTTTTTGCAAAAAGGCCGAAACCTGCAATAAGTAATACCAGAAATAAAATATTATCAAGATATTGCATAAATATAGCTATTAGTCTTTATTGTTTTTTCCGAAAACTGAAAAATTGATATATCTCTTAGGGTTTGCTTTCATATCTTCAATCAAAGAATTCAGATTTGTGGAAGCAGAATTCAGATTGTTATACAATTGATCATCTTTCATAATTTTACCCAAACTCCCTTCTCCTCTGTCAATTCCTGCAACTACTTTGTTCAATTGCCCGACCGTTTGATCCAAATTGGCAATGGTCTGATTCAATTGTTTGGTATCAATACTTTCTGCAAGATTCCCATATTTGTCAAGCGTTACTTTTCCACTCTTCATAGTCATACTTGCTTCATCCAACACTCTCTGAAGCTTAGGGTCATTGTTTCCTACCAGTCTGTTGACACTCCCTGCAGTATTTTCCAGGGCTCCAACGGTCCGGTTCAGATTATGAAGTAAAATTTTTATTTCTTCCCTGTTTTGTGCATTCATGATTTGATTGGCGTTTGCCATTAAAGAATCTACTCTGTGAAGCACAGTCTGAAGCTGATCTTTTACCGGTCCTACCTGTGACGAAAGACTATTCATCATTCCTAGTTTAAAAGCTCCCTTCAGAGTATCCCCGTCTTTTGCCGTTGGACCTCCGTAGACAAGATTGACTCTCATCTCTTTACCCGACATAAGTCCCGGTTCAAAAATTTCAAGACTTGAGTTTTTTGAAAACTCAAAATTATCATCTACCGTTATTTTAACAATAAAGTACAGTCTGCCATCTGCGCCTGTTTGTGGGATAATTTTATCAACCTGTCCTACTTTGAGACCATTGATTGATACCGGTGAAGACTGCGCCAGACCTTCAACATTGTCGTATTTTGCATAAAAGATATTGTCTGTTGTAAAAAGACTTCTGCCCTTCATAAACTGGAATAAAATAACAAAGCCGACAATGGCCAAAAGTGCTATTAAACCTGCTTTTAATTCTTTACTGAATTTCACTTTCTCAATTTTTTCTAATGTAGCAAATATAGTACATTTATATTAATGTTTTTCTGTATTGCTATGGGTTAAACGTAAAAAAAGTGGCAAAAACTCTGCCACTTTTCTATGTATGATTTAAGAACATTTTACTGCTGATTCCCAAGTTTGCTCCAGATTTCGATTCTGTAATCATCAATATCTGCATTGTCCTGAAGACTTTTTAACCAAGCCTGTCCAAACATTCCTGAATTTCTTTGGGTAATAGATTCTGTAAATTCTTTTATATCTCCCGGTTGCTTATTAACTGTTTCGCTTTTTTTAACGATAACATAGACTCCGGTTCCACCCTCAATCGGGTTAGATACTTTTCCTTTTGCGATACCAAATGCCGCTCCTGCAACTTTAGGCTCCATAGCTCCTGCAATATTTGGGCTCAGCATATTGATCTGTCCTGATTGTTTTGTAGTTGCAAACATTTTTGCTACCTGATCCAAATTCGCTGTTTTCCCGATCTTTTCTGAAATCTGTTTTGCAGCCAGCTTGTTTTGAACCACAGTTTCAATCTGATCTCTTACAGATTCAGGATCTGCAAGACCTTTTTCCTGCTTTCCATTCAGGTAAACAACAATTTTATCCCCTGTTCCTTCTACATTAAACAATTCAGAATCTCCTTTTTCTCTTTTCTTATCAAAAGCCCAGGCAATGATTTCAGCATCTTTATCTGTTCCCAGACCTTGCAACCTTCCGTCAAATCTCTTGGCCGTTTTAGCATTTGAATATTGAAAGTTTGATTTTTTAGCAATATTCACAAAATCATTAAACGATTTTCCTAAAACCTGCTGAGCAAATCTTCTGGCTTTTTTATCAACTTCCGTTTCTGTAGCTTCGGAAGGTTTTACTTCTTTTACAACGTGAGCCACCTTATAGCTCATCGTCCCAGCTTTTTTATCTTCTACATTAATGATGTGATACCCGAAACTTGTTTCTGCCAATCCTGTAGAACCTTTTGCGTTTGAAGCAAGAAAACTTAAGTAACCTGGTGCAAACTGACTTTCAGGAGTAGTCCAGCCAACGCTACCATTTCTTTCTACAGCGTTAGGCTCATCAGAAAGTTTAAGACCTTCAGCAAATTTTGCAGGGTTTGATTTAATTACCGCCAAAAGACTGTCGGCAATTTTCTTAGCCTGTTCTTTAGTTCTTGTTGCAGTAGATCTTTCTGCTCCTTTATAAGCAATTAAAATATGCTTTGATAAAGTAGAATCTGACGGCTTCTTATCAATCAGTTTTGAAAGTACATAGAAGTTCTGCTCTTTGTATGGCCCGATAACCTGACCGATTGCTGCAGTTCCTATCTTATCCTTCAATGAAGGAGGCATCTGTGTAGATGTAATGTATTGATTATTGTAAGGCATGTCAGAATTTGCCATTACAAACATAGAATCGTTTGTAGTATTCTGGAAGTTTTCTTTTCCTCCGCTCGCATCAGTTCCCTGAGAAAATAGTTTATTGATTTCTCTCTGAACAGCAGCATCATCTGCCGGACTTGGCTGAGACGGGAAGTATACAATTCCTAAATTTCTGCTTGGTTCTGTTTTAAACATTACCGGATGCTGATTGATATAATCCTGAAGATCCTTTGTGGTAACTTTAATCTTATTTTTCTGAAGATAAGTAGCGTAATCTACTTTTACAAAATCAATATCTGCAAGCTGATCTCTTTGCTTCATCAGTTCTTCAGCTTCTTTTTTACCGGTGGTTACCCCTGTAGAAATATTGGCAAAAACCTGTCTTGCCATAATTCTGTACTCAATCGTTTTTCTGGTCTTAAGCCACTGATTGTACCCGTCCGGATTTGTATTTTGTAAAGTTTCTACTTCTTTTTTAAGTTCCTGAAGTTTGAAATTGCCTTTCTCATCAAACAGCTGCTGATTCTGAGCAAACATCTGATCATACTGAATCTGACTCCAGAACAAATCATCTGTCATCTCGAAGCCCATTTTTTCAAACTGCTGCTTTATTAGCTTAGACTGCACCAAAAGCTGCCAAGCCTGCTCTTCAAGACCGTTTTTAGGCTGCCCTTGCTGATCTGCCTGCTGCTGCAATACAAAAAGCTGATCGTTAAACTCTTCACGGGTGATTTTCTCACCATTTACTTTACCTAAAACATCAGGGTTTTTACCAAAAACCTTATCAATGCTTTCAGGATTTACCAAAAAAGCCAAAAGAGCCAGTGCGATTACTCCCATCAAAAGCCAAGGTCTACTTCTAATCTGTCCTAAAATTGCCATTTTATAAATATAGTTTTTATATCAGTGTGCGAAAATACACATTTTTAAGAAATTACAGAAATATAAGTTGTGTTTTTAAATTTTAAAATTCAATTACATATAAAATGGAAATTTTGACCACATTTTCTGAGGATTAAGAAATGGCATCAATCTTGACAAACTTTCTCACACTTTGTACAAACACTTCTTTAAGAGAAGATTTCGTAAAAGCACTATAAATACTTTAATTATAAATGACAATTTGTCATTCAATTTTATTATGACAGAATTTGAAGATATAAATTTTGATGATATCATCGGTGACGGCTTCAATATTGTTGCTGAAGAAATCAATTTGTCTGATTTGGAAATAAATCAGGAAAACCAGTTACCTCAGAATATTTTCCCGATTCTCCCCGTGAGAAACATGGTTATGTTTCCCAATGTTGTCATTCCGATTACCGCCGGAAGGAAAAACTCTATTAAATTACTGGAAGAAGCTCAGCAAAAAGGCGAGTTTATTGGGATTGTAAGTCAGAAAAATTCAGACATTGAACAGCCCACTGAAAAAGATCTTTATCAGATCGGAACTTTAGCCAAAATCATTAAAATCATTAAGCTTCCTGAAGGAAACATAACTGCTATTACTAAAGGCTTTCAAAGATTTAAAATTAAAAACATTACAGAAACAAAGCCTTACTTCAATGCTGAAATTGTTAAGCTGAAAGACACCAAAGCAAAAAATAAGGAAGAATATGAAGCTTTGCTGGAAAACATTAAAGATCTGGCTCTGAAAATTATTGAGCTTGATCCTAATATCCCCAATGCTGCCAATTTCGCTATAAAAAACATCAACAACAATGATGATCTTCTGAATTTTATCTGCACTAATGCCAATTTCCCTTATTCTGATAAGCAAAAGCTTCTTGAGGAGAAAAACCTAATGGAAAGGGCTAACAAATGCTATGAAATGATGCATGCTGATTTCAGAAAACTGGAACTCAGAAATCAGATTCATCAGAAAACATCAAAGGATCTTGACAGACAGCAGAGAGAGTATTTTCTAAATCAACAGATCAGAACGATTCAGGATGAGTTGGGAGGAGGACCGGAAAGTGATGTGGAAGAGCTTCAGAAAAAAGCTGCCGGAAAAAACTGGAAGCCAGAGGTAGAAGAACATTTTCAAAAGGAGATTAACCGGCTTCAAAGACAGAACCCAAATTCCCCGGATTATAATGTACAGCGAAATTACCTTGATTTCTTCACCGATCTTCCATGGGAAACCTTCACCACGGATATTTTCGACATAGAAAAAGCTCAGAAAGTTTTAGACAAAGCACATTTTGGACTGGAAGATATTAAGAAGAGAATTCTGGAACACATGGCAGTGCTGAAACTTAAAAACAATATGAAGTCACCGATCTTATTATTGGTAGGACCTCCCGGAGTCGGCAAAACTTCATTAGGAAAATCTGTTGCCGATGCTTTGGGAAGAAAGTACGTGCGCGTTTCTTTGGGCGGACTTCATGACGAAAGCGAGATCCGCGGTCACAGAAAAACCTACATCGGTGCAATGGCAGGGAGAATTCTTCAGTCTATTAAAAAGGCAGGAACATCAAACCCGGTAATTGTTCTGGATGAAATTGATAAAGTAGGAAAAGGGATGCATGGGGATCCGAGTTCAGCTTTGCTGGAAGTTCTAGATCCTGAGCAGAACAGCTCTTTTTATGATAACTTTCTTGAGATGGGCTATGACTTGTCTAAAGTGATGTTTCTGGCAACAGCAAACTCTCTTTCTACAATTCAGACTCCGCTTTTAGACAGAATGGAAATCATTCAGATTTCAGGTTATACACTGGAAGAAAAAATTGAAATTGCCAAAAGACATTTAATCAAAAAACAACAGGAAGAAAACGGCCTGAATGCAAAATCATTTAAACTTGGAAGTTCTGAACTGAAACATATTATTGAAGCACATACTTCTGAAAGCGGTGTAAGAACTTTAGAAAAAAGAATTGCCGCCGTTGCTCGCTGGGTTGCCCTGCAGACTGCTTTAATGAAGGAATATGACGCAAAAATTTCAATTGAAAAAATTGACGAAATCTTAGGTGTTCCAAGACCGAAAAGCCTATCAGAACTAACAGATGTTCCGGGAGTGGTAACCGGCTTGGCATGGACAAGTGTCGGAGGTGATATTTTATTTATTGAAAGCATCATCAGCAACGGAAAAGGCAATCTTACCATGACCGGAAATCTCGGAACCGTAATGAAAGAATCTGCGACGATTGCTCTTGAATATATCAAAGCAAAACATCTTGATCTGGGAATTGATGAAGAGCATATTGAAAAGAAAAACATCCATGTACACGTTCCGGAAGGTGCAACACCAAAAGACGGACCTTCTGCAGGAATTGCAATGCTGACCTCAATGGTTTCTTCGTTTACCAACAGGAAAGTGAAACCTCATCTTGCTATGACGGGAGAAATTACATTGCGAGGAAAAGTACTTCCGGTAGGCGGAATTAAAGAAAAACTACTCGCTGCAACAAGAGCCGGGATAAAAGAAGTGATTCTTTGTGAAGCCAACCGAAAAGATGTGGAAGAAATAAAGCAGGATTATCTCAAAAACCTCAAAGTACATTATGTAGGATGGATGAGAGAAGTTCTGGAAATTGCTCTTGAAAAGTAATATGTATCGCACCACATAAAAATCTAAGCACGTTTTTTAAAGACGTGTTTTTTATTTGAAATATATGCTTATTATTTTAAAGAAAATCATTTCAAATCATCTGTATTTCATTATTTTTATACAGTAGAATATCCTTTATGAATTATTTTAAACTCCCATTCCTCACAAGACTTACATTAGCCGTGATTTCAATTATCGGAATCGGTTATCTGATAAAGTTGGGACAAAGTATTTTGGCTCCGTTCTTTCTGGCATTCTTAATGGCAATGATCTTTTTGCCTATTGCCAATTTTTTAGAAAAGAAATTAAAATTTCCAAGATCATTTTCCACTATTCTATCTGTGATGATGTTGCTCATTATTCTTACCGGAATGCTTTTTTTCTTCGGATCCCAGCTATCCAGTTTCAGCCGGGATATTCCGCAGCTTACCGCTCAGGCGACCAACGTATTTCATGATCTGCAAAAATGGGTATCCAAAACATTCAATGTAAAAATTGATGAGCAGTTTGCATATCTGGATCAGGGCTTGAAGAAACTCCTTTCTTCTACAGCAATAATTTTAGGGTTTACTTTAGGGATATTTTCCAGCAGTCTGGGTTTTCTGGCATTCTTTATTATATTCTTTATTTTTATTTTAAATTACAGAAGAATACTTAATAACTTTATTGTCAATGTTTTCAATGAAAAACACAAGACAAGCGTTCAGGAAGCTGTAGCAGAGGTTAGAATTATGACAAAACGATATATAATCGGGCTATGCCTTCAGATCATCATTGTTTCTATTCTTACTACAGCTCTTTTGACTATTTTAGGAGTGAAATATGCAATCTTGCTTGGCGTTCTGACAGGTTTACTGAATGTAATTCCTTATATCGGAATTTTTATATCGCTGCTTATTTCCTGTTTTATTGCCTTTGCAACAGGTACTGTTTCCAGCTGTATTTATGTTGCCATTGGTTATGTGATTGTACATGCCATAGACGGGAATATCATTCTTCCTTTTGTTGTAGGTTCCAAAGTAAAAATTAATGCCTTGTTTTCGTTCATCGGAATTTTGGTTGGCGAACATCTTTGGGGAATTTCAGGCATGTTTCTTTGTATTCCTGCTATTGCCATTCTTAAAATTATTTTCGAAAGGGTAGAAAGCTTAAAACCCTGGGGAAAACTTTTAGGTGAAGAAGAAAAACCATACAAAAAGAAAAAAAGTTATAAAATTTCTAAGAATATTACTCTGAAAGAAATGGATTAGAAAAGTCAATCGTCAATGGTGAATTTTTTTTCCTAAATGAGTTTAAAAATTGACCGTTCACCATTCACATTATTTTATACAAATGCACTAAATCCTGTAATAGATCTTCCGACAATCAGAGAATTGATTTCTTTTGTGCCTTCATAAGAATAGATAGCCTCGGCATCAGCCACAAATCTTGCTACATCATATTCAAGCAAAATCCCGTTTCCGCCCATTACTTCCCGCGCTCTGGAAACTACGTCTCTTGTTCTCATGGTACAGAAAACTTTGGCTAAAGAAGCATGCTCGTCTTTCAGAATTCCTTCATCCTGCATTTCGGAAAGTCTGAAAACCATTGTCTGCATTGCGGTAAGATTTGAGAGCATTTCTACTAAATGCCCCTGAATCATTTGGAACGAAGCGATTGACTTACCAAACTGTTCCCTTTTTCTTGTATAATCCAGTGCGCTTTCATAAGCTCCTCTTGCACAGCCTGTAGCCATCCAGGCGACTCCGGCTCTTGTCATTTGCAGAACTTTAGCAGTATCTTTGAATGAGTTGGCTTCCTGCAATCGGTTTTCTTCTGTGATTAAACAGTCTTTCAAAGTAATTAATCCATTTTGAACAATTCTCAGAGCCATTTTACCTCTAATTTTTTCTACAGAATAACCCGGGTTGTCTTTTTCTACAATAAAGCCTTTTACTTCACCATCATCTAAATCTCTTGCCCAAACAATAACCAGATCAGCAAACGTAGCGTTTCCGATCCATTTTTTCTGTCCGTTCAGAATCCAGCCTTCAGGTGTCTTTTTACAGGTTACCGTTAAGCCTCCTGCAGCGCCGGAACCAACTTCAGGTTCCGTTAATCCGAAAGCCCCTATTTTCTCAAATTTCTGCATTTGAGGAAGCCATTTTTGTTTTTGTTCTTCCGAGCCGCAAATGTAAATGGAACCCATCGCCAGACCAGACTGTACACCAAAAAATGTTGCAATAGAAGCATCAATTCTCGCCATTTCCATTGCAATAACGCCTTCCATCAGGAAAGGCATTCCGGGACAGCCATATCCTTCATAGGTAACACCGCAGATATTCAATTTCTGAAATTTGGGAATCAACTCATGCGGAAATTCGTCACGCAGCCAGTAATGATTAACCAGAGGCTTTACTTCCTTTTCCATAAAATCCCTTACTTTAAGCTGCACTTCTCTTTGCTCGGGAGTCAGTGTGTGCGAAACATCATAAAAGTCTCCGTCAATTGCAGGCAGTTCCTTTTTCTTTTTATTCGGATCCAGCATTTTCATCATTCCTTTCAGCTGTTTGTCATCCAGTTTGGAAAAGTTTTCCATCAGTTTGGGGAGATTTACTTTTTGTGATATTTCGCTGAGCTGATCAAAATCTATAGATTTAAATAATTCTATGGCATTTCTGATTTTGGAAAAAGTTTTAGACATACGGATTGAGATTTAATTTTGTAAAACATCAGCAAAAATCAATCCGAAATACCACGCATACATCCCGCGACGTTTTACAAAATACTTATATTCAACAATTTAAACTGATGGAATTATTTACAAAATCTTTACCTGCAATATTCAATGATTGCAAAAGAATCTGCTCGAAATTTGGCTTAAGCAAACATAAAAAATCAATATTATGAAAACGGCCTACATCAGATTATCATTTGTAAGTGCAATTTTATTTGGGATTTATTCATGCAAAAAAGGAGAAGCTATAGAAAGCGTTTCCGAAACCACCAACTACAGCAACGAAATTTCTGCGGACAGTATTTCTTCTGTGGCAACCATGTCAGTAAAAGACAAACAGTTTATTAAAACTGCCAATGTTGATATGGAAGTAAAGGATGTGTATGATGCAACTATCTCCATAGAAAAATCGGTACAGGAACTCGGAGGATATGTTACCCATAGCAATCTGCAAAGCAGAGTAATTTCTGAAGATACTTACAATACTTCCGACGAAAATGCTGTGATGGTAAAAAAATATCAAACCGAAAATTCAATGCAGGTGAGAGTTCCGACTGCCAATCTTGGTGAACTTTTATCTTTTGTTAATAATAAAAAGCTGTTTTTAAATTCTAGAATCATCAATGCAGAAGATGTGACTTCAAACATTAAATATGCTGAACTGGAAGCAAAACGAATCAAAAAAACCAGCGAAAATATTGCAGAACTAAAGACAACAAAAGACAAAGTGAAAATGGGCGATGAAAATATGTCGGAAAACAACTCGCAACAGCTTGCAAATCTTAATGTGACAGACAAACTTAAATACAGCACGGTAGATATTCTCATCAAAGAGCCGAAACTTCGCATTGCTGAAATTGCTGTTGCGAACTCAACCAATGTTGATAACAAATATAAATTCAACTTTTTTTACAGTGCTAAAAATGCTTTTGTAGAAGGCTTCTATCTGATTCAGAGAATTATAGTCGGGCTGATCACCATTTGGCCGGTTATCATAATTTTTGCTCTTGGATTTTACTTTTACCGTAAAAATCAATCTAATAAGAGACTGAAAATTAAAACAATAGACCATTCGGCATCCTAACCTTTGGTTATTTATATAAATTCTGACAACCTCTGCTTTTGTGGAGGTTTTTTATTTTAAAAACATTTCTCATATAATCCTCGTTAGAGAGCCCTTTTGGATTTTTAATGCTTAATTAACATCATTGCCTGAAAATTACGTAAATTTGCGGTTTAAAAATATTACCTGAATTTCAGCGAAATTTAGCCTATTCCTACAGAAATTCAGCTTATTAAATCTTAAACTTAATATATGCTATCTAAAATAAATCCTACCCAAACCAATAGTTGGAAAGCGCTTGACGAGCATTTCGGGAATAATGATTTCGATTTGAGAAGTCTTTTTCAATATAATCCGAACCGTTTCGAAGAATTTTCTATAAAAAAAGATAATTTTTTATTTGATTATTCTAAAAATTTAATTGACTCAAGAACAAAAGAACTTTTACTAAATTTAGCAGAAGAGTGCCATTTAAAAGATGCGATTTCTAAAATGTTTTCGGGAGATAAAATCAACGAAACAGAAGGAAGAGCAGTTCTTCACACTGCTTTGAGAGATTTTTCTGATAAAGAAATTCTGGTAGATGGTGAAAACATCAAACCTCAGATTAAAAGAGTTTTAGATCACATGAAATCTTTTTCTGAAAACGTTATTTCAGGAAACCATAAAGGATTTAGCGGAAAAGAAATCACCGATGTTGTAAATATCGGAATCGGAGGTTCAGACTTGGGACCTGTGATGGTAGTTTCGGCTCTGAAGCATTTTAAAACAAGGCTAAACGTTCATTTTGTTTCCAATGTAGACGGAAATCATCTGGCAGAAGTTGTGAAAACTTTGAATCCCGAAACCACTTTATTCATCATTGCTTCCAAAACGTTTACGACTCAGGAAACGATGACGAATGCAAACTCTGCAAAAGACTGGTTCTTAAAAGCCGGAAAACACGAAGATGTAGCAAAACACTTTGTTGCTTTATCCACTAACATACAGGCAGTTAAAGACTTTGGAATTGCAGAGGAAAATATTTTTGAATTCTGGGATTGGGTTGGCGGAAGATACTCATTGTGGAGCGCGATTGGCTTAAGTATTGTTCTTGCAGTGGGTTATGAAAATTTTGAACAATTATTAAGAGGAGCTGAAAATACAGATCAACATTTCCAGACAGCAGATTTTGGAGAAAACATTCCTGTTTTAATGGGACTTATCGGAATCTGGTACAGGAATTTCTATGCAGCAACTACATATGCAATCCTTCCGTATTCACAATATTTAGACCGTTTTCCTGCGTATTTTCAGCAGGGAGATATGGAAAGTAACGGAAAATGTGTGGACAGAAACGGGGAATTTGTAGAGTATGAAACAGGACCGATCATTTGGGGAGAACCGGGAACAAACGGACAGCACGCTTTCTACCAGTTGATTCATCAGGGAACAGAATTGATTCCTGCAGATTTTATTGCGTATGCAAAAAGCCCGAATAAAGTTTCTGATCATCAGGATAAACTTTTAGCCAACTTTTTTGCTCAGACTGAAGCATTGGCATTCGGAAAAACGAAAGAGGAAGTTGAGGAAGAATTAAGAAATTCAGGAAAATCTGATGAGGAAATTGATTTCCTTTTAAATTACAAAGTCTTCCATGGAAACACGCCTACCAACTCAATATTATTCAATGAATTAACTCCTTTTTCATTAGGACAGTTAATTGCGTTGTATGAGCATAAAATTTTCGTTCAGGGGGTGATCTGGAATATTTTCAGTTTCGACCAGTTCGGTGTGGAATTAGGAAAAGTTTTAGCCAATAAAATTTTACCGGAACTTGAAAGCAACGAAACAGTTAGTTCACATGATTCTTCAACCAACGGATTGATTAATTATTATAAAGCAAACAAATAAATTATTGCTGATTTTCATTAATTTTGATTAAAAATACAAAGATATGAGTACTATTACCATCCATCTTAAAAATAAAGAAGAAGAAACTTTAATGGAAAATCTTTTGAAAAAAATGAAAATCAGCTTTGAAAAAAATGAGGATGATTTTGAGCTGACGGATGAAATGAAAAGTGTGATTGATGAGGCTTTAAAACAAGACAGATCACAATCTGTCGATGCATTCGAATCATTAAAGAAAATTTCCGAAAAGTATGGCATTTAAAATTTTAATTTCTCCTATTGCCAACAATAATATTGATGATGCCATTAAATATTATAAACTGCAATCTCAATCTGCAGCTAAAAGTTTTAGAAAGAAATTATTGGACGCTTATAAATCTTTGCAAATAAATCCTTTTTTCGCAGTAAAATATAAAGATGTAAGAGCAATTCCTTTAAAGAAACTGCCTTATTTAGTTTTATTTGATGTAGATGAAAAAGAAAAAATCGTAAATATCCTCTCCGTTTTCTGCACACACCAGAATCCGGAAAAATACCCATAAGAAAATCTAATAAAAAGTAATAAAAATAAAAATGGCACAAATTCTTGACGGATTAAAAGTATCCAGAGAAATAAAACAGGAAATTAAGGCTGAAGTAGAAAAAATTCTTGCCAACAAGAGAAGAGCGCCTCATTTAGTCGCCATTCTTGTTGGAAACAACGGCGCAAGTAAGGCTTATGTAAATGCCAAAGTAAAAGATTGTGAAGAAGTAGGATTTCAATCGAGCTTAATTAAATTTTCAAGCACCGTTTCAGAATCCGAATTGTTGGAAAAGATTGATGAACTAAACAAGTCGAAAGCGGTAGACGGATTTATCGTTCAGCTGCCTTTGCCAAAACAGATTGATCAGGAAAAAATTATCAACGCAATTGATCCGAGAAAAGATGTTGACGGTTTCCATCCTGAAAATTTTGGTAAAATGGCTTTGGAAATGGATACATTCTTACCTGCAACACCGTTTGGAATTTTAACCTTACTTGAAAGATACAATATTGAAACAAAAGGCAAAGACTGTGTCATCATCGGAAGAAGTAAAATCGTAGGAAGACCGATGAGTATTCTGATGGGAAGAAAAGATTTTCCAGGAAACTCCACAGTTACTTTGACCCACTCTTACACCAAAGATATCGAAGAATATACTAAAAAAGCAGACATCGTCATTACCGCTTTAGGTGATCCTCACTTTTTAAAAGGTGAAATGATCAAAGAAGGAGCAGTAATTATTGATGTAGGTATTACAAGAGTAGATGACGATTCTCCTAAAGGCTATTATTTGGCGGGTGATGTAGATTTCGACAGCTGTGCAGCAAAAGCTAGCTGGATCACGCCGGTTCCGGGAGGAGTAGGTCCTATGACAAGAGCAATGCTGATGAAAAACACCATCATTGCCTATAAAACTTCGGTCTATAATGACTAATTTTTAAAATGAACTTAACAGAAGAAATATTTTTAAAAGAAGGTAAAATGCTCCCAGTAATGGAGCATTTTTACACTCTTCAGGGTGAAGGAGCACATACCGGAAAAGCAGCTTATTTCATCAGACTAGGCGGCTGCGATGTCGGTTGCCATTGGTGTGATGTAAAAGAAAGCTGGGATCCGAATCTTCATCCGCTGATGAATGCAGAAGAAATTGCGGAAACTGCTGCAAAACACTGCAAAACAATCGTTTTAACAGGAGGAGAGCCTCTCATGTGGAATCTTGATATTTTAACAGGAAAATTAAAAGAATTAGGCTGTTCAATTCATATCGAAACCTCGGGCGCCTATCCTATGAGCGGACAAATCGACTGGATTACGCTTTCGCCAAAGAAAACAGGACTTCCAAAAGAAGAGATTTACGCCAAGGCACACGAGCTTAAAGTAATCGTTTTCAACAATAATGATTTTAAATTTGCACAGGAACAGGCTGCAAAAGTTTCGGAAAACTGCACGCTATATCTTCAAAGCGAATGGAGCAAAAGGGATGAAATGTACCCAAAAATCACAGATTTTATTTTAGAAAATCCGGAATGGAGAGCCTCAGTTCAGACTCATAAGTATCTCAATATTCCATAAAATTATCTATCTTCGCTTCTGCGGTTTGTTTCAATAGGCATCAATGCAAAGAATAAGATACTCACGTTATCTCAAAACAGCGATTATATTGCTAGACCTTTTGGTGATTGCAATGGCATTCGTCTATTATTTTATCAGTACCAACAGTGGTCTGGTACATGACAGAGATCTATGGTACGAAAATTCCTTTCCTTTGCTGCTCGTAATTTTCTTCTGGATCCTATTAAGCGGAAGAACAAAAATTTACAATATTTCGCGAAATCTCACCTACATTCTGTTTGTAGAAAGAATCATCACTCATTTTCTTCTTTTTACAATTGGTCTGGTTCTCATCAGAAAAGTGAGTGCGAATCAGTTTTTCGGATCCGAACTGACCTGGCTGTCTGTCTCTCTTTTCTTTCTGATATTTTTAATGAAATCTGTTGTCTACTTTTCTATCCGATTTATCCGCTCTAAAGGAATCAATCATAGAAATGTCATGTTTCTGAGTGAAACAGATTCTACCCATGTTTTAAAAAAAATCATCAAAGACAGAAAAGATTTCGGATATAAAATATTCAGCTACGACCAGACTGGTTTAAACAGAGAAAATCTGGTAGATTTCTGGAAAAAAAACGGAATACACACTCTTTTTATTCCTACAGAAAATCAGTTAAGCCCGTCTGAACAAAATGAAATATTTCTTCTTGCCGAGGCCAGCAAAGTACACATTACACTCATTCCCAATATTTCAAAAAACAATTTTTTCTTTTATGATTTAGCATATATAGATACACAGCCGGTTCTGAATCAGGCAAAATATCCTTTAGATTATTACTCCAATTTTTTATTAAAAAGGGTATTTGATATTGTTTTTTCCATATTGGTCTTAGTTTTGATTTGTTCATGGTTGTTTCCGATTATTGCATTTTTGATCAAGAGAAGCTCACAGGGACCTGTTTTCTTTATCCAGAAGAGATATGGGTATCATGAAGCAATATTCAATTGTATCAAATTCCGCACAATGGTGGTAAATGAAGATTCATCCAAAAAGACAACGGAAGAAAATGATGTAAGAATCACTGCGATAGGAAAGTTTTTAAGAAAAACAAGTCTTGATGAAATGCCTCAGTTTATAAATGTACTGAAAGGTGAAATGTCTGTTGTGGGACCAAGACCTCATATGCTGGCTGTTGACGATTTTTACAAGCCGAAAATCGGCCGATACACTCTCAGAAGCCACGCCTATCCCGGGATAACAGGTTTAGCACAGATAAAAGGACTTCGGGGAGACAGCGGTAATGTAGAAATGGAAATGAATAAGAGAATTCTTGCCGATTCTTTTTATATAAGGAACTGGAGTTTTGTAATGGATTTAGCTAT
>VFQP010001477.1_pt1 | contig 31297 bp, 49 predicted proteins | sample 3512351 | NCBI WGS metagenome assembly VFQP01 (sample SAMN10412372, study PRJNA504923) | tailings metagenome | isolation source: Relicate 1 Philex TSF1 revegetated site | place: Philippines: Tuba, Benguet | collected 2017-08-29
CACACACACACACACACACACACACACACACACACACACACACACACATACACACACGACCAATACACACAATACCCCAAACATCACCACCTATGCTACCTGCAACACGTGCATCAATGCATTCAACTGATTCCTAGTCAACCTGCTCCCTACACGCTCCGCCATCTCCCCCACAATGGGCGCCATCAGTGGCTGCAGCATCATAAACAACTGCTCCTCCATGCGCACACGGCGTTCTGGAGGGGGGCCCCCTCGCTGGGCGCCTGCCCGCCGCTGTTGGGAGGATGGCTGGGAGGAGGGGTTGGTGGTGTTTTGAGGGATGCGTTCATGCACCCAAGCAAGCATTGCACGCAGGTCGAGTTCATATGTGGGGCCATTGGAGACTGTGATTGACATCTGTGAGAGATGTGGGTGGGTGGGTGCGGGTGTGGGTGTGGACGTGCATGGATGCGTGGGGGGGGGGGAGTAAATAAACAAGAGGACAAGTACACAATGCAAATACATCACACGTACAATGCATGTACACACAAGAAACAAGAGGGGAGTAAACAAATACAGCACACATACAGTGGAAGGAGCAGCATCTCCAGCAGATGTGCTATTTGCTGCTGCTGTTTCTGTTGCCGTACGTCCACCAGCTCTACCACCCCCACTGATCCCACCACCCCCACTTGCACCACCAGCAGCATCACTGCCCCCCCGGGGTGCGGGATTTGAAAACGTGAAATGAAAGGGGCGCAACCCACTCCCACCGGGGGAGGCACCCCCATGACCGATCCCAACACTACCACCTGGCGTTGCACTGCCAGCACGACCACCCGCAGTACCACCAGCAGCAGCAGCAGCAGTGGTTTGCCCGGGTCGTGGTGGGATTGGCTGTGGTGCAGAAGATTGCTGTTGTGTTGGTTGTGTTGGTTGTGTTGGTTGTGTTGGTTGTGTTTGTGTAGGTTGTGTTCCGGTCGATGCACCCCCAGGTGTGCCTGCATTGAGCACCCGAAGGAATGGGAGGTTGAATGGGTTGCTGGGTGGTGCTGAAGATGTGGTATTGGTGGTCGTGGTATTGGTCGTGGTGGTGGGTTGATTGGTGTTGGGTTGGGAGGAGGATGGTGGGGGTTGGGTGGTGGATGCTGCAGGTGTACGGGTGGGCGGTGTGGTGGTGGTGGTTCTGCGACGTGATGTATTGGTGTTGGATGATGTGTGTGTGGTGGTGTTGAATGGGGAGGATCCAGATGCCATAGCTGCCCCTGTGTATTTGTATGTATGTTTTTTTTGTGTATGTTTATATGGTTTTGTGTTTTTATTATATGTGTAACTATGTTTATTCATAGTTGATATAGTTTGTTAAATTTCTATGTTTATATCCCTAATTTTGATGTGCTTGCGCATCAAGTCTTGTATACCAGTATACACACAGAACCATGTCTTGCATGCACATCACCACCCCCAACAAACCCCCAACACACATGCATCCATCCGCACGCACACCCACTCCACCCCCACCACACCCCCACCACACCACATACCCAGTGCTGATTGTATAGCCTCACCCAGCCGATCCCCACTCATCGAAATAACTGTTGCAGCCCCCCCCTCTTGTGTACGTGCTGACACATTGAGGTGTGGTCCATGCGCAACCACAGAGGCGAGAAATTCAGCTATAGTGCTTCTCATCATATCCTGATCCATAGCATCATCATCATCCTCCCCATCCTCCTCCTCCTCCTCCTCCTTGTCATCCCCATCGTCATCCTCGTCATTCTTGTCATTGTCATCATACTCATGCACATGCTCCTCGTCATTATCGTCATCATCATCATCACTGTAGACCCCCTCTTCCTCCCACATGGTGGACTTGGTGGACTTGGTCCCACCTGTTTATTGTTATAATGATTGTTATGATTGTTTGTGATGAGATGAAGGGGCATGGTTGGTTGTGGGGTGTGTATTTCTGTTGTTGATGGCACAGCACAGCAATTATGATCGTCAATATATTGTACATATGCGGCAGCTCACATACTCAAATATGCACCCACATACGAATATCACACACACACACACACCTGCAGCTTTTTGCTGTATTGCCCGTGCACCAGCAGCACCAGCAGCAGCAGCAGCACCTGACGTTGTTGCACCACTCCCCTTTGCATCCCTCTCCTCCCCTCCCTGTGTGGGTGTTTCCCCCTCCCCTTGTGTTTTCACACCACCCTCATGCTGTGCGCCGCCACCCCCCTGCAACATCGGCACAGTGGCCCCTGCCGTTGCCCCTCCTGCCATCCCCCCTCCTTGTCCACGTGCTTGCGATATGGTATGTACGTGCGCAGACGCACCATGCATACCTCCCCCACCCATGCCTGTCTCCTGCCCACCACCACGAGGCCCCCCTCGCGCCCGCGGGTGTGGTACCGAAACATAGGGGTCCCTGTTGGTCCCCCCCACAGGGGTCCCCCCATCTATTGAATAGTACACAGTGGGTCCCATGAAGGCCAGCTGGGCATTGTAAGGTGCCATGGTGATTGCAGATGTGAGGTGAAGCTGCCTGGAAAGTTCCAACAGGAGGGATGCTGCTCTGTGGAGCTCCAAACTGCCCCGGGCTGCTGCGTGCTGTGGTGGGTGTTGGTGGTGTGGGTGTACGGGTGTGTGGGTGTTGGTGGGGGGAAAGCTGGAATACATGCAGTGATGCAGTGTCATGCATGGGATGGTGTAAGTGATGTATAGTGTTGATCATACAGATATACATGCCATCCCATACACATGCCATCCCATACACATGCCATCAAATACCCCCCCACTCCTTTCCCCATCCCCCACATACCCCCCCCCCATATCATACCACGATTGGCACATCCGGTCGCACCCGCTGCACACTCTCCCCCCCATCATCCAACACGTTTGCAACCTCCTCCATCCTGGACACCACCTGCTCCCTTAAACTCTGTGCAGCACGCCTCACAATGCGTGCCAATGCCAACCGAGTCAACTGCACAAAGGGTTCCACCCTCTCCATTGTCACAGTCTGACCTAAATCACGTTCCAGCGCACGTCGTGCACTTCGTGCATTTCGTGCGAGGCTGCGCACCATATCATCACGACGCATGCTGCTGCGAGTGTGAGGACCTGGGTGACGACTGCCACTGTCACGATCGTTCGTATTGGTCGTGGTGGCACCAGCAGCCTGGCCCGGGACAGTTGTCCCGCTGTCGCGTTGACTATTGCGTTGACTATCGGTTGACCTGCTATTGCTGGTGTCTGTTGTCGATTGTTGCATGCTTGCCCGCAGTTGTGGTTCACTCATGGACACATCAATGAGGTCTTGTATGGCCACTGCGAGCTCCATGTCAGACATGCCAGCAACGGGGGTCATGAGTTCTGTTGCATTTTGACCTGGGAGTGAGGTGGGTGGACTTGGGTGTGTATGTGTGTGGTGTTGGCATGTGGGTGCAACACAGTGTACACAAGAAACATGACACAATATACAATACACAATATGCAATACACACACAATACACACATACGTGCTTGTCGTAGCAGGTCTTGTACTTGTGGGCGGAGGTCATCACCTAGCACTGCCTCAAAGGCATCGACATACTGATGCAATGTCACTGTGGGGTGTGTGATATGCAATGTGACTGTGTGGTGTGTGATATGCAATGTGACTGTGTAGTGTGTGATTTGCAATGTGACTGTGTGGTGTGTGATATGCAATGTGACTGTGTGGGGTGTGATATGCAATGTGACTGTGGGGTGTGTGATATGCAATGTGACTGTGGGGTGTGTGATAAACTGTGGGATTCTGTTGTATGTGTACTATAAGTATGTGTATTGTTTATGTGTACTGTGTATGTGTACCATAAGTATGTGTACTGTGTATGTATACTGTGTATGTATACTGTGTACTGTGTATGTGGAACAACCCCTATCAACACTCCTTTCCTCCAGCAATCCATGTGGCACCCCCCCCCCTTGTTTATGTACATTTTTTCATACTCCATATGTACGTGTACACATACTTCCATATGTACGTGTACACATACTTCCATTGTACGTGTACACATACGTCCATATGTACGTGTACACATACGTCCATATGTACGTGTACACATACTTCCATATGTACGTGTACACATACTTCCATATATACATGTGCACATACCAAATTCTTCCGATGGTGGGTGGTACAGTGGAGGTAGCTGACGAATGAATTCCGATGCCTGGGCAGGCTGCTGAAACGCCTCGGCCTCAGTCTGACCAGGGTGCACCTCTATACCCTCTGCTACGTCTGCTGCAGTACCCATTCCGTCCAACACTGTGCGCAGGGTGGAGAATGCATGGGTGCTGCGAAACACATGCCTGCCAGCAACGCGGGTCCCCCTGTCGGAATGGCCCCCCGGGGGCCCCCGGGACCTCCCACGGCCCCCACGCTCGGGCACCAAGCCGCGAGACGTTGCGATGTCGTAGAGCTGGCGACCAAGCATGCTGCCAATGCGCATGCCTTGCATTTGTATGTCGCTGGGGTGCTGTTGGGATGTGCCGAATCCCATGGGGGGGCCGCCCCGGGAGGTGGGGCCGGGGGGTCCCCCACTCGCGTTGATGGTGGCAGTCACTGGCTGTCCCATGGGGGTGACACTCATGCCATCTGATTTTGGGGGGGGGGGGGTATTGAGCTGGGAATTGAAGTGGAGGTACGTGTGCATGCGTGGTGGGTTGTCATTGCATGTAGATTGCACATGGTGTAGAAGAACACTCACACCGCATGCATACACATGCCACACCAGCATACCTGGACCAATGGATACGCTCAGGGGGATGGCCATGGCTTCAGCAGCACCCCCCCCGTTTTGGGCAAGGAAGGATGCCATCAGTGCCTCGAGTGGATTGCCGGGACCGGAACCTCCCATAAAGTCACCACCAAACATGGTTGGCCCACCATTGCCAGCTCCAGACGGTTGGGTGTTGGGCGCATCGCCTATTGATGAGAGAAAGAACAACATGTTAAGGTGGCATCCACATCGATGATGATGATGATGATGATGATGATGCAATCAAGAAGATGGGTATACCTCCGGTATTGCTGTCCTCCAGCTGCCTGATGACAAGATGCAATGTGCTGCCATTTTGCATGCCTGTGATGATGATGTACAGTATCACATGTGATGCACGTGCCAACATTGTCCATCACCACACAGCATGCACTACCGGCGAGCGATTGTGTGTCTTGCATCACATGCCCTCGAAAAATCAGCTTTTGTCTATCCACTGGTTGGTTGACAATACCAGTGAGGTGCTGTTTGAGATCCAAAACGGTTGCCTGTGGTGTGCAGGGTGTGGTTGATCATGCAGCAATGGATGTTCTTCCCCTGCAGAAGCCATTGGCCACGTACATTGTCTGCAATCTCGACATCATACACCGCGGGTTCTAATGTCTTCACCCTGAGCTTCAAAGTGCTCGTACTTTGCTGCTCTTGTGCAGCAGAGTCCGCCATTTGAATGGCGTTGTTGACCTGGGTGTTGTCACCCAGATCACCTGTTCAATCAAGAGAGATGATACTGCCTTGGTTACTTGTGATGGACAATGGTGAATGGGGTGCATGCATGTGATTTCACAACAAAATTGAGCAACATATTGCACCAGCTGCATTTTGTGTACAACGCCTCTTGTTTGGCTCAGCAGTTGAACTAGTGCAGTATACAGTATACATCTCTACTACTCCACAGCGGTGTACCCAGTACCACAGCTGATATCCCATGTCTGCACATTCCACAGCCCAGCAGCAGCTCCATGGCTCCTCAGCGATGCACCGTATGCCCACGGTGAAGCACGTCTACCACACAGCACCGTTGCAGCTTCGCAAGCGCACATCCGCTGTGCAACACAAGCAACACATGCTGCATGCTGCCAAAGTTGAGGAGGCAGCCAGTGCACAGGTACGTTGTGGTGTGCTTGGTGGTACACAAACCTCACGGTTGCATCAACGATGGTTGTGCTGGCGATACACAGGAACCTGAGGTCACAATCCGTCGACGTCCACCTGCTGGCAAAGACCGCCAACCGTATGTGTCTGTTTTGTATAAAGGGGTTCCTGAACAAAGTTTACAGGAATGCTTACAGGAGCAATCATCCATGTACAGGTGTGGACCAGTGGATTTCAAAGTGCCCACAGGGGAGGACAACGAACCTGCCAACATTCTCGAGGAGATTATCTGGTGTGTTGAACTTTTGCTACAATTATTTTACTTTTGCTACCATCCATGTAGTACACGCAAGCACATGGTCAACACACATGGTCAACACACATGGTCAACACACACACTCACAACAGGTACAAAAACACTGAAGTGGACAAGATGCGTGATGCAACACCCCTACCTATGATCATGCGTCAGGCAGCAATGGCACCCCCTGCACGTGATTTTATTGGTGCACTTGAATCTGCAGCCAGCACCAGTGGACGCCCAGGGTTGATTGCAGAAGTGAAAAAGGCATCCCCATCCAAGGGTGTGATTCAACCAGATTTTGACCATGTCAAGGTTGGGAGATGTTGGAGGGATGGGGAGGTGTTGGAGGGATGCACGTGGTTGAGGCATAGAGTGTGGGGATGAGGATGGTGTACTTTACCATTCATGTACAATGTAAACATTGAATGCACACTATATATTTATATGATCAACCACATCCACACCCACACAAACACAGATTGCCAAGGCATATGAGCAAGGTGGTGCCGCATGCTTGAGCGTGCTCACAGATTCAAAATTTTTCCAAGGTAGCTTCCAGTACCTTCAGGATATCAGGAATGCTGGGGTGACGTGTCCATTGTTGTGCAAGGAATTTGTAATAGAGGTAGGCCGAGGGGGTGGGAATGTGGTGCCCATGTTGGTAGTCATGTTGGTGTTGGCATGTATTGGTGATGATGACGACATTTTGCAGGTCCTCATGGTGATGTTAAAAATGGTATCGATGGTATTCAACAGTGCCTGGAGTTGTGTGCCATCATAGCTCCTGCTGTTTCTCCACCTTTGTCCACACTCAAACCCCCATCCCCTCACATAGGCATACCAGCTGTTCAAGGCTCGTGCCAGTGGTGCAGATGCAATCTTGCTCATTGCTGCAGTATTGCCCAACAGTGACTTGGAATATTTGATCAAGTGTGCACGCAACATCAAGCTGCAGTGCCTGATTGAGGTGCACACCATTGCAGAGCTGGAGCGTGTGCTCAAACTTGAAAACCTGGATGGGTGTATGCTGGGCATCAACAACCGAGACCTGCAAACATTCAAGGTTGACTTGAAAAACACCAAAGATATCATGGAAAGCAGCGCAGGGCAAGAGGTGTTGGCACGGGGGATGGTCATGGCGGGGGAGAGCGGGATCTTTACCCCAGATGATGTCAAGTTTATTCAGGAGGCTGGTTGCAAGGCGATTCTTGTGGGAGAGAGCCTTGTCAAGCAGGGTGATCCTGCCAAGGGCGTGCAAGAGTTGCTTGCGTGATGATGATTGTGTTGTTACACATGTGTGTGAGGTAACACGTTACTGCATAGCATGTGAATTCTGTTCTAATTCCCTTGCAAGATGCATAGAAAAGTCCTCCTTGTCCTGCTCCTCGTCATCCCACTCTTCAACCCACAGTGGCGCTGGCTGATCTGCTGCTGCTGCATCTGCATCTGGAACACTCCCAAACTCTTCAAACAGGTCGTCTTCTTCAAATGTAATTTCTTCTGCTTTTGCTGGCTTTTCTTCTGTGGCAGGCTGGGACGAAGGGGTGGGTTTTTCGTCCACCATCTGCGATGATGCTGATGATAGCAGCAAGGGTGCTGCTGATGAATAGCTTTTGTTGTTGTGTTATTGGTGGTACTTGTTACGGTAGTCACAAAATTGTGGTTTGTATTAGGTGACCAAAGGGTGACCAAAAACAAAACAACATGGTCATCGTGCATGGACTGCACCACTCATAATGTGTCCCACACAGACATAAGATATACGAAACTAGGTAATCACCACGTCATCACCGCAGCCACAATTTGCGCCACCGGTGTCGTCGTCCACTGCCCTGCTCACTAGAGTCGGACGAGGGCGTTGCTGGCCCAAACTCCCCGCCCCTGTCCTCCATCACCACCTCCTCCACTCGCGGTCCCGCCTGCGCGCCGCCCATCCCACGACCGACCTTGCCATATGCTATACCCGCACGACGCTCCAACACACGCAGCAACTCCTCCACCTCATCATGCTCAGCGCAGAGGCCCTCAAGAAACGCAGGGGTCACCTTGCTTCCGGGGCCCAGTGCCGCATGCATGCGGGCCCGCTGTGACTCATCCAGTGGCTGCTCTGCAAACCAGTGTGCCAGCATGTCCTCACCTTGGGTGGGCTCCACATACCCCAACAGGAGGATTTTGTTGATACGCCCGGGGCGGATGAGTGCGGGATCAAGCTTGTCCAGGTGATTGGTGGTCATGATGACAATGCGACCAGGCATGTCAACCTGTGCAAAGTGAAAATAACATATGACGACCAAGGATAATGAATTGATGGTCCATCATGTGGTAGTAGTATTTTATTATGCATCCCCACCCTCCCCATACCACGCCATCCAGCACATTGAGCAGACCAGCCAGATTCAGCTCGTCCGTGTTGAGCATGCTCCAGGGGCCCATGCCACCCAACAGGCCCCCCATGCCCCCCTTGGCACCATCGCGCTTCTTCCCCTTGCTGCGGCGGTGTGCCATGGCAGCTGCAAGCATTGCCAGCTGCTCCTTGGTAGGCATGGTGCCCTCCTCCTCCTCCTCCTCCTCCTCTGCAGCAGGGTCCTGGCGGCTGGCAGGTGTGTCAGGACGGCCCCGCTCAGCCATGTCGTCGGTGTCCATGGAGAGGGTGTGGAGTGCAGATGGGAGTGGGGAGGGGGGGCGGGTATTGATGAGGGCACGGGAGGCACCCTCGTCGGCACCATCGTCATCGTCACGGCGCTGCACTACGCTGGATGCTGCATCCACGTCCTCCTGTTGGAATGGGGGGGGTATTTTGTGGTGGGGGGGGTATTTGGTGGGAGTGGATGTACCTATAATCATTGCATGTGTGGCATAATAGTGTATGAATAACAACGTATTCAACAACATTGTATGACAAATGCACGCACATGTAGCAAATTCCGTACCATGACAAAGATGCACTTGTTGTATGGCACCTCCACATCATGTCTAATACCCAGCACACGCCTGTACAGGACAACAACCATGTGCCGTGTTTGTGCATCATCAGAATGCAATCACAAAGAATACACAAACAACCACAACCCCCTCAAGACAACCAACTCATCCGTGCAATCCACAGACTACCACAACGTACCGTGTAGACTCAAACACAAGGTCCATGAGCTCCTTGTTGGTCTTGATGGTGGCCAGTGACAGTGACACGAGGGAACGGCCTGTATACTGCGCCATAGACTTGATAAAAGACGTCTTACCAGTACCTGTGTGTATATATTGCAAGTGCATATTGTATATGTATGTGTCTGCAGGAGAGTTGTACAATGGAGTGTGTACGTATGAATGCATAACTCACATTCGTGCACCCCCAGCCCATCCACACATTTGTGTACACGCATCCCATCCACACCCACCTGGGGGCCCATGCAGCAAGATGCCCAGCTTGTAAGGGTAGCCAGGCAATGCAAACTTGCCAGTTCGATACAAAAACGAGTCGACAAGCTTGAGCACCTCGGGCTTGCGGGGATGAAACCATGAGGCAAAGGTATACTGGTCAGACAGCTGGTAGCGGCGAAACAAGTGGTGTGCACCAGTCTCATCATCGCCACCATCCTCCTCCTTGTACTTGTGGGGCAGGTACAAATACCTGGGACATGGTGGTATGTGGTGTGGTTTTTCGGTGTCAACCTCCCAACGCATTTGAGAAGTCACATTGCATCAACATCAGTGCACCCTCATACCGTGTCTTCTTCTCCTTGTTTGGTGCAGTCTCCACCATGTACATGTGTGCCTTTGCCTCCTCGATAAAGCGGTCGATTGCCTTTGCACCACCCTTGCCTGTTGCCTTGAGGGAGAAAATGATGGTACGGGACATGACCTTGCCCGTGTCGTTCTTCTTGTCCTCACAAGATCTGCGTGGAGAGGTGTGGGGGTGGACACCAAGGAGAGGTGTGGTGGGTGTAATCACAGCCCAGTGTCCCCCACCCCATACCGCATAACAGAGATGGACCAGCCAGGCACCTGGATCCACTCATCCTCAGCCAACAGACACGACACTCGGTACTTGCGCCAATCCAACTCGTCCCCGCTGTCGTCAGAGTCATACTCACTGTCGTTATCGCTCTCGTCTCGGTCACGGGTGTCTGCCCGATGCGGTGGGCGCATGTAGTCCACCTTGACTCGGGTGGTTGGAATGGTGTTGATGGTATCTACATATTTATCATTGAGGAAGCGCTCTATGCAGCGCTGCAGTGCACCGCTGTGGTCGTCAGAACCAAGGAACCAGCAGTCTGTTGCTCGCACATACTCGATGGTACGAATGTACTCCCCCTGCCGTGGGCGTGCCTTGAGGAGCCACTGTACTGCCTCGCGCATGTGCTGCAGCCCATGGCCAAAGAGCCACGTGACGAGCAGGGGCGCCAAAATTGAGAGGAGGAGATCAATGCTGGTATTCCCAGTGCGAAATGTGCTATGGGTGTGGGTATGTTGTGTGTTGACATCGGTGGTAGATGGTCACAAGATGCGAATACGTACCTCAGACGGTTGATAATACCAAACTCTACCAGGTGGGAGCTAAAGCCACCCTCCGTCATTGTGATTTAGCGTCGAGAAACACGTTGAGATGGGTATGTGCGACTTAGGAATGTCACTGAAAACACTGTACACGCGCGCTAGGCGACACGATGTGATGGGCGATATTGAAATATATAATATGCAAGCAAAAATATATGATTTACGCGTTGAGGAGTTGTATCTATATATCAGGAACAACCCTTCTGCCGACCTACTTCCGTTCTCTGGTTTTGTGACGTCATCAAAGTTCGCACTTTCACCCACCACCTTCGTACGATCGCCCATTCAAGTCATACCAGCCCTAATGATGGCTGCCAAGTGCTGTGCTGCCTGTCCGTGTCCTTGTTGCAAAGCTTGGTGGCATGCAGCAAGGGTTTTGGCCTTGGGACCCCCCACTCGCAGCCCTGCGGCGTCCTGAATGATGCTGTTTAGATTTTTGTGTGCAGCGAGCAGCTGTGTGTGCAGCGCCTCCCTGCTTGCATGGAAATTGAGGGCTGCACTGTTGATCTTGTGCAGCGCAGAGTAGGAAGCCTTGATGCCCGCAGCATCACGCAACAGCCGGGCATCCTCCGCCTTTTGGGGTGGGTGTGTTTCGTGATGGTGTGCTTTGGTGATAATAACTGCAACAGAGAGAGCGGTGTATGTGTTCATCATCAGGTACAAAAGAAATGCTGCATTTGACATGCTTCACGTGCAGTCTCCCCGCCCCCCTCTCATTCTCACCTCCCCCCCGTATCAACCTACTTTGACCACCAGTGCTTTGATGGCTGCTGCACTCTCTGCTGATTCCGCCACTATATGCTGCTGCATTGCACGACAGTTTTCAATGGTTGCCAGGTGCTGTGCGACAATATCGGTCACATGGGGGGCCTCTACCAGTGGGTTGAGGTCCCCCAGACTAAAGTGCACTGCAATGTCTTGTACCAGGGATGCAGCCAACGCAAGGTTATCTGTATAAAGCTGCACCTGTCCCTTGTGCTGGGTGTTCATTTGAATGTACAGGGGGGTCGCATCACGCAGGCAGTGGAAGCAGCAATCGACAATGTCGCCGTCTGCGCGGTGCAAGTGTTGTGGGTCACTGATGATGAAGTTGCTCTGTACCCAGAGGGCTAGTCTGTGTTGATTGGTTGGGGAAAGAGGGGTATGTGGTGTAATACGTGTGTAGGGAGCATGATTTTTTCAGTAGTATCAAGAACTAAAACACCAACGGTATGAGGGAGTGCTTCATACCGTGCTGCTCTGTCTTTGATTGAAAAGGTAACACAGGTGGATGGGAGTGGAGGTAATGGTGCACCAGGAGGCATCAGCGCAAACATGCTATACTTGGGCAGCTTAATGTCAAGCTCGAACACTTGATACAAGGGGGAAAGGGTGCTGCTGATCAATACCTAGGTGTTGGTAGTGGGTGTTTGTGTGTTTGTGTAATACGTGTACATGAGAGTATGAAGGAGTATGGATGCATTACGATGACAATATGCAAAAAGGTGGAATGCCACCCTCTCACTCCCCCAACACACAAGCACCTTGGCAAGCATGTGAATGGGTGTGTCCTCTTTGGGTTGCAAGGGCACCTTGATGGTTGTGGAGGGCTGCTTGGGAAACACAAAACTGCTCTCCCCCGAAAACACCTTTTCCGCAAACACCACTGCCCCCCGCAGCAGGGTGCTGCTGGTGGTCAACAGGACCAGGGTGATGTGGTCGTTTCCTGGTTTGACCTCCATCATAAACTCCAGCGATGTGTTGGCAGGGATGTACAAGCCACTTTGTGTTGCTTCGCCAAAACCTGGAGGTGGGTTGGTGAGGAAACAACAGTGTGGAATGTGGGATGGGTGAAGTGGATATGGATGGCACAATGGAGACTCAGTGGTGATAATGCTTGTTTATTGTGGGCCTACATTTGCAGCAGCACACACACAAATCACCTTCGTGATCAGTCATCCACAAAACACGCCCACCCATCCCATACCAATAGTATTGCAATACTCATAGGCATGCAGCTCATACAACAACTCCTGCTTGACCTTTTTCAAATCCTCCAATTGCACAGTCAATGCTGCTGCTTCTGATTGCTGCTGTTGTGCATTGGGGGCATATCCACGCACCTCCCCATCCACTGCGACTGCTGCGACTCGAGACGCCATACCACGCTGCACGCTAGGCTGCTGTGTTATTTTGCCTAGTGCAGAGTGGTGGGTGAGTGTGTGTGTGTGTATGTATGTGTGTGTGTTTGTAGGGAGTTGGGAAGTGTGGTATATGAGATGTGTATCCTCAACAAGTACTTTCATACAGAGCACCCTATGTACCTTGTTGTGCAGGTTCACCCTGTTCTTTTTGTTCAGGCAGAAGAACAAATGCAGCAATTGCTGTTGGCATGTTGTCACGCATAACCACCTCACCAGCATTGGGACGTCGACACTCCACCTGGTGGGGTGTATTGGCTTGTGTTTGTCGGATTGTGTATTAGTTTGTGCTGTGGGGGGATGTTGGTACATGCAGCATGCATGCCTTGCCATGTGCCCACCCACCCACACCCTCACACCCTTCATCCTTTCCCACCATACCCACACAGACACACACAGAGACACATCAGCACGCACCTTGCCATTTGCCCACCCACTCACGAGCTCAGCATGACCATCACCATCCAGGTCAAAGGCCACAAGGGTGATCAACGCATGTTTACTTTTCAATCGCCACCGACGTTTCATACCCTGATACGTGCCTGGGTGGTTTTTTTTTATTGTGGGGTGTGTGCATGTGCTTGAGGTTGTATGATGAATGTGTCAACACACCATCAAACACACCATGTGCTGCACATGTTTATGATACGCATACACACACATACCAGTGGTACCATTAGCCAGACCATACCCGTATGCTGAACTACCCAGTGGTGCTAATGACACCACCTTGTCCGCCTCCTTTATCTGTAGTGATGTATAGTGATGTATACATGATTATATTGTGTGATGTATACATGATGATATCGTATAGATGACTATCCAGGATGCAGTAGTGTGCGTGTGTGTGTGTATGATACTTTTGTGCAGCAAATGGGATGTGCACGTATGCACATCCCTACAAGGATGTGTCCATCCCCCACGCGCACCTCCTCAATGAGTGTGGTTTGCCTATACACTCGCAAATACCCATCACTGCTGCCCACCACCAGCTCTAGCCGCCCATCACCATCCACATCCACAAGCCCCAATGCAGTTGCAGTATCGCTAATGGTAATGTGCAGCACGGCCTGCCCCTGCAGGGTGCATCCCATGACAAACCCCTGCCCACCCGCCAGCACCACAGGCCACCCACTGTCGGCCGTGGTGTTGGCGATGATGCTATGCACACTCCCCGGTAGATCGAGGAAGAAGACATCGCTGTTTTGCAAGACATTGTATGCTTGAAGGGAGGAGGTGGAGCCGATGAGGAGGATGTCGACGGGATTGGTGGGATCCAGGGCACCGGCAGCCAGGGCGGTCACGGTTTTGTTGACATGGAGGTAGTTGTATTGCTGCTCGGTGGATGGGCTGTAGAGGAGGAGGAGGCCACCAGATGTTTTGACAGCAAGCGACCAAGTGGATCCATCAAAGAGGCCGCATGTGCCAACCCCTTGCTCGATAGCATCTGACGATGGTTGGTGGCGTGATGTGTGGGGGTTGTTGCTGATGATGCAATTTCATCGCAGTACAACCAACCTTTGAGTTTCAGCGTGAAGACGGCAGTGTTGATATTTGCTGCCATCCAGATGTATAAATTGCGGATTGATCGTTGTTATCAGTGTTACAACGGTTGCCTTGGGGTCTGTCAGGGGTGTGAAAAACGCTATGAGCAATGTGAACAACAAATATGAACAGCAACACGATGATGGAAAAAACTACACTCTACAAACATGTCAACAAAATAATCTGAATGAAACGGGGCACCACGAGCTTCCACCATACAGGTAGATGCAGCATGGTGGTATTGTGTATAGAAACAGCACACAAAAGTCATGTCATAGGTTGGGGGCACATACACATAAGAGTCAGTACACAGCACAGGAGGGAACACTTCTCGTGTAGGGAATACCCCATCACTGATCACCAACCTACAATACCACACATGAAATAAGATGTCATTATAACCACCTTGCCTCCTCTTCTGGGAGAGGACGCACCATACCAGTGTGCAGGCACCAACACTGTACCCACATTCTCACACACAATTTTCACGCACACATTTTCACACACACTCATCAACAAACACACAAATGTATAAACAGTGTATAAACAGTATACGCAGGACATGTTGATGAGGTGTGAGAATTATTGAACAGGCTGACCACACATGGCAGGTACACTTGACATGTGTGCCGTCATCACCTCAAACACACATCTATAAAAACAGTCTTCAGTGCACACACACACACACACAACACACACATTCATGCCACATGACAAACCACACAATGTGTGGCGTCACATGCCGCAACCATTCATCATCATCTTCATGACATCATCATCAATGTCGCACAGTACACCCACATCCACCACGCCCCCCCCCACATCCTCTACACGTCCAATTCAGGACGAAACAGGCGTTCCACCATCACACGCTTGCCTCCATCCCTTATGCGCACCACACGCAATTCACAGTTTTCGAAATCCTCACCCAGTTGCAATTGCGCATCCTGATCGAGTCCCATCTTGTCAGCCCATGCAACAAACATGTGATGCAGGATACCACAATGCGTCACCACTGCCAACTGCTCTTCAGGGCTGTGTTATGAGGTGATTGGGTGATATGATTGGGTACAGTTGTGGGTGATATGATTGGGTACAATGGTGGGTGTACTAGTGGGTACCACAAGTGCTTTTGTGGGTACCATGGTTTTAAGACTATGATGCATGCAGATCGAGTGCACATAGCAGCACGCCCAAACAATGTGTACATGCACAGTATGTTGACATAGCTCTACAATGTGTCCAGACGACCCACCCCCGTCACACCCAACCACCTCCACATACCGTCGCGCGAGCCATTCAATCAACTGCACGCCCCTAGCACACACGTTTTCCTCGCTTTCCCCCTCTCCATAACACCCAGTGGGACAATCCACAGCTCGTAACGCCTGCCACACCAGGTCCTCCCCATTCTCCACACACTGGGCATCAAAGGGACGCACAGGCACCTGCATCAACTCCCCATTGCTCGTTTCCACAGTCACCTTGCGAGGGGAGGGGCCCTCAAAGGGCCCCGCCGAATTGTGCCGCAGCATACTACTGTTGCTAGTACCCCCTACGTGGTGGTGGGTGGTATCAAGGGTAGTGCCGTTGCATGTGCTGCTGATGGTGGGTGGCTGTGGGGCGGGGGGGGTGTTGACTGGCTCATGACGGGGGGATGGGGTGTCGGGGGTGTCGGGGCCACAGTCAGACAAACACAAAGACTCCATCTTTTGTACTGCGGTGGTCACAGGTGGGATCAGGGATGGGGGCCGGGGTGCCACCGCATCAACCAGGGCGGCACGAAGTACTGTGCGCAACTGTGGAAAGTGGCGCTGCTGGCGTTTGAGGTCGAGCTCGGCGAGGGTGAAATCGACAGATGGAAAGCGGGCTCGTAAGAGCGTGAGATCACGGCGGCCGTCACATGGGTGTGGACCTGTGAGTGTGTGTGGTGGGGGAGTAGAGCGTGTACGGTAAGATTGATGCATGCAGGAGACGTACAAATGGATCCTCGACCTCCCAACGTGTGGGAACATCATAGGTCATCATCATCACCCAATGCTTCATCATCCCACATACCAACACGTTCGCGGCAGAGTTCCAATGCAACCACATGCATGGTTGTTGCAATGGGCCCAGCTTGACACCGGAGACCAGGGACAACGGTTTGGTGGTTCATAAACAGAGTGGCCCCTTGGTCGACGTGTCCGTCCACTCCCTCATGCACGGGCATGCCAAACACCCCCGCAGCGGTTTCTAGTGTGCGCGTGAGAGGGGAGACATACACCACTTGCGGGCTGATGATGCTGTTGTGAGCTGTCAGATACTTGTGCAAGGCAGCTGTTTGCCGCCAACCCCGTGCAGTGAGATGGGCATCACAATGGTGCTCACGTCCCACGTTGTGAAATCCTTGAGCGTGACGAACGAGATATATATCCTGTGCAAGAGTGTGGGAGATGTATCCAACTTGTCACAAGACGCCTTTTGCAGGTCGAGCGCCAAAGTACGCATGTTGTTGTTGTGCTGCGCTGCTGGCAACTTGCGCAGCAACATGGTGCGGCATGGTACAGGATATACCTTGTCAGCTGTTGCCACATGGTGCAGTCCTGGTACTATGCAGCCCTGAAAAATACAATCTTTTGTAGTCATGGTACACTCTGCCGCCGTGGGCCACCTGAGCTGTGCCTTTTGTCACCAACAGCACGCGACCCAGCGCGGCTCTAGATGTAGTATGAACTGGACCCAGCAAACTTGACGAAAAACAACACTTTTGGTGTTTTTCAGGCTGCCATGATATCAAGCAGCAGTTGCACAAGCGGTATCAAGTACACCCATTGGCTGTAAACTGTGCATTGTGCTTTGTGTTAGATTGAGGTGGTGTTGACAGCCATAGCAAACAGTTTTCTTGTGTGCACACAATGGATGGGGACGATGGCGACTACAATGCAGAGTGTGTGGCTGTTCCTGGCTGTGTTGTTGATTGAAGTTGATTGCAGGAGTATGTATGACTCACTATGCACACACAGTTTGGACGAAATGCAGTATGGAGTTGACCGTGTGGACATGGATGCCGGGGTATGGTGCATGGGGTGATGTACTGTTTGTGGGGTGATGCTACATCTTTGTTGTTTGTCCAACACACACACACACATCCTCAAAAATAGCCCAATTTGGACATGAATGATGATGCGTATGAGGATGGCATGGAACACATTGATGTCTTTGACAATGGAGATGCCGCCACAGAACCTGCCAGCCGTACACGCATCACCACACCATTTATGACAAAATACGAACGTGCCCGCATACTAGGGACGCGCGCACTGCAAATAAGGTGGGTGTGTTTTGATGGAGGGGGACAGGGGTTTTATGTGTAGGGCAACCTCATATGTGTTGTGATATGCCTTTATTGTCTTTTGTAATCAACCACTATACATGTCTATTCTCACAGCATGAATGCCCCTGTGCTGGTGGAGCTCACTGGTGAGACAGATCCCTTGGAGGTGTGTGGGTATATGTTCTTTGCATGTGGTGTTGCAGTGTGGATATGTGTTCTTTCCATGTGTTCAAGCGAATATTGACATGCATTTATCGCATCCCTGTCACTTGTGCATGCTTCCCCTGCATCCTCTCACATTTTCTCAAACCGCACACATCAGATTGCAATGAAGGAGTTGAGGGATGGCAAGATACCCTTTACAGTGCGGAGGTACCTTCCAGATGGTTCTTACGAGGACTGGAGCGTGTCTGAGTTGACTGTGCTTGATCGGTGACGTACGGTGCACATATGGTGCATGGTGTGCATACGTTGCATGGTGTGCACATATACCGTATGGTGCACAGCTGGGGACGTGTACGCAGTTGGTGCATACAGCATATGGTGCACCACATGATCGTTTATCATCTTTTTTTGTGTGTTTCTTTTACATTGACACAACATACGCTGTGAGAAAAAACGGCGCCGCACACGATGCCACTTTAAACAAACGAATAGTGTTGTAAAAAGCAACATCATCCAAAGCAATGGTTCCTTGGGTGTTTTTTTCCCCCTCAGCTTTCAAATGGGAGAAGGGTGCCTCTTCTCAAACGAGGGTGCCTCCCCTCTCAAACGAGGGTCCCTGCCAAATCATCATCAATGGTGCCTCACACGTACACTCACCCCAGATTATGTCATGAAATGTGACACAGAGCGCAACAACATATCACAATACCACGCGTGCCTACTCCCCCTTGCTCCACAGCAAAACAAACAAGGAAGAAACAAGGAAGAAACAATCATGGAATACAAAAACAAGTGCACGAGGACACTCGGGGCGTATACTTGAGTACAAATGTACACACTCAAAGGTATACATCCAAAGGTATACACTCAAAGGTATACACTCGAGAGTCCAAAGGTGTACACTCTGTGGCAAGCAAGGGGAAGCGCGTGTCATTGGGGGGGGTGCACCACAATACAAATGACGTCATGATCATTACTTCATGAGTATCGTCATGAATGATTATCGTCGTCATTATCAGGGGCAGCATTATTTCAAAGGCAGGCACACCAAGAAGAAGCAATAGGAACCAAAAGCAGCAACAGCAGCACAGTTTAAAGTGAGACAGCAGCATACACACACATAATTGCATACACACAAATGCACACAAATGAATGCATACACACATGAACGCATGCAAATGTTTACACACACGCAAATGTTTACACACACGCAAATGTTTACACACACGCATGTGCACACACAGGTCGTCCTTCTTTCCTGGTTTCCCCCCCTTTCATTTCCCTATTTGCAACAGGGCCCTTGTCATTATCAATGGGGGGGGGGACACCAAACAGGTGCACATGGACATTGTGCATGCAAAACCAAAAACGCACAGTAATGCTTGCATGACATGTAAAAAACAACATGAAGCATGTGGGGGCACCACATGCAGACACCATACCCACATGCACACCACAAACAGAAAGAAAAGAAAAAGAAGAAACACACATGATGCACAGAAGCACATCCGCACACATATATTCAAGGCACATGACACATAGGGAGGCAGACCTACACCCCTACATGTACACCACCGTATTCCCACGCACACATGTGTACTACTCTTGTATATACACCCACTACTCTTGTATATACACACATGCATGCCCTCCAATCTGTTTAATCCCAAGCTGATTGGTAACCATACTGACCACCACCATACTGTGCATGCCCACCATACCCACCACCATACCCACCAGGAGCACCACCATACCCAGCATGACCCCCACCATAGCCACCATGCCCGCCACCATAACCACCACCACCACCACCATAGCCACCACCACCGCCATCTGTGGGGGTGTGCATGAGGGTGTGAAGGTGTGGATAAGGGTGCGCATACAAGTGCATGAGGTGTGAACACCCCCACAAAACACTACACACAACAACACACATACAGTTGTTTTGACGGAAATCTCGCCCGCCAAAGCGATTACCCCCACCACGACGTGATTTCTGGCCATACGCAGGGTGCCGACGGGCATACTCCTGTAGCCACCCAGGCACCTCTTGCTGTGTCTCCTTGAGTATTTCCAGCAGTGATTTGGCCAAACCACTGTCCTTGTCGCTGAAAAGGGCAGTGGCAAACCCCTTTTTACCTGCACGTCCTGTACGACCAATGCTGTGGGTGGTGGAGGTGGGGTGGTGGGGGGGGGGGGTTCTTGTGGGTGAGTATGGTATTTGATGACCTGCTGTGCGTTTGTGAGTACCATGTTTATATTCACCCACCATGCACCATGTTTATATTCATGCAATGCAAACATTCACACACATTACTCACAGACACACACACACACACACAAAAAAAAAATACACATCAACACATACCGATGCACATAGTCATCAATGTCGGTGGGCAAATCATAGTTGATGACATGTGTCACATGTGGGATATCCAAACCACGAGCAGCCACATCAGTTGCAACCAGAATGGGGGTGCGACCAGTGCGGAAGCTACGCAATGCCTGTGTGAGTGTGATTGTGTTGTGTGATGTGTGAGTGCAATTACCAATACACAAACACACAACCAATACACACCCAGACAACCAATACACAAACACACAACCATAACACGCACACACACAGCCTCACATACCATCTCACGCTCCCCCTGTGATCGATCACCATGAATGCTCGTTGCTGCCAATCCATTACGAAGCAGGAAATCTTCCAGGCTGTCGGCACCACGCTTGGTCTCCACAAACACCAGTGTCAAACCCTGAGGTGATGTGTGTGTGTGTGTGGTGATGTGGTGGTGCATGATGTGATGATGTACAAGATCTACAAAATCTACAGCAACAACAAATATAGGATGTACAGCAACAACAGATGTACACATCAAACAAAACACCCCCAACAACAGCAACCCACCTCAATAGTCGTGACCAAATCCAACAGTGTTTGACGCTTGGCTTCCTGATCAACATACATGACAGTCTGCACAATCAGATCAGTCGATGACCCAACACGCCCCACTGCCAAAAACACATAGTTGTGCATGAAATCAGCAGCCAAGCGCTGAATCTCCTTGGGAAACGTGGCGGAAAACATGAGGGTTTGACGCTCCCCTGTGGGGGGCATGTCTTCACCCTCGACGATGCGGCGAATCTGGGGCTCGAATCCCATATCGAGCATGCGATCTGCTTCGTCAAGTGCCAAGTAGCCCACACGTGCCAGGCTCACACGGCCACGCTCAATCAAGTCCTTGAGACGGCCAGGGGTAGCCACCAGGATGTCACAGCCACGCTCCATGTCACGCAGCTGGGATCCCACAGGGGCCCCACCATACACGACCACGGGGCGAATACCTGTTTGGTAGCAAAACTTGCGTGCCTCGTCGTAAATCTGCACAGACAGTTCGCGCGTGGGGCTGAGCACGAGCGCCTGGGGGGTGGCCTTGCGAGGGTGGCCACCGGGGGGTGCATTGGATGACAGAATGTTGACGATGATCGGAAAGCAAAACGCGGCCGTCTTGCCCGAGCCCGTCTGTGCGCAGGCCATCAAATCACGGCCTGCCATGCCGATGGGAATCGAGTGTCGCTGCACAGGGGTGGGCTTGGTGTACTTGCATCGCTTGACATTGGCCAGCAGCGCCTCGGGCAGCTGCACATCATCAAAGGTGCTAATGGGTGCGGGCACGTCGTTGCCGGTGGCTTCCACTGGGATGTCTTCGTATGCATCAAAGTTGATACCCGTGTTTTCTTGCTGGAAGAGTGTGTCAACATCTTTGCGCTTGGCCTCCTCCTCTGCAAATGGATCAGCCTCTCGGGGCTCTCCACCCCATCCACCGCCACCGCCGCCACGAGGACGGGGGCGATAGCCTTGGTTGCCAAAGTTGTTGTTGCCATAGCCGCCACGGTTGCCATACCCACCACCAGCGTTGTTGTTGCCATAGTTGTTGTAGCCTGTGATGGTATATGACGATGCGTATGTGATGCCAGGGCGTTGCTGATAGTAATTGCACTCACAGTGTGATATCTAGCAAATCCATCGCATCCCCACATCATCCACTGCAACCTATTACACCATACACCAACAGAACAAGAAAACATGCGCGGGATGCAGTCGCGAGAAAACACCACCCCAGCACCATCCAACCACCCGCGCTGCATCCACATATCCTCCCTCATCAATGCATGCACGTATACACACCTCTGTCGTATTGAGGGCGGTTGTATCCGCGATTAAGCGCGCCGTCAAAACCTGTTGGAGCAAAGCCCTCTCCAGGCATCGGGCCACCATTCACGCCGGGGGGTGGAGGAGGACCACCAGGCCTTCTAAATGGAGGCACATAGCTGCTCCTGTCCCTGCTCCCATTTCCTTCCCATTGCTGTGCCATGGATTGTTGCTCTGAGAGAGCCCCTTGATCAACCTGCAACAGAGTTTGTTTACTCTGTGCTGCTTTGTACTGTGGAATGCGAGATTTTGGTGGGAAGCAAAAAAAAGTGCGTTTGTTATGCGGGTTGTTGTTTCCATTGAGGAAGTACGAGTGATTGTTGTTGATTGTTGAGTTGCATTGTGTGTGCATTGAGTGTGCGCATTTTGTGTGCTCATTTGACAGACAAGGCGAATAGCTGTTGGATCACACCAACCATTATGGATGTCCATGATGGTCAACAACCTGTTGTATCTCGAAGAGCTGAGGAGGGTATATGTGTTTTGTGATGGATGTATTGTTGCACAACCACAAATGTATGCACAAAACACCAACACCACCACAGCCATGAAGTACCGTCTGAAGCAGCGTGCTGTCAAGTTGTGCATGCAAACCCAAGAAGAGTATGCCAAATGCTGCTCTGACAAGGTCTTTTCAGTGGTGTGGGCTTGCCGCAAGGAGCTGCAAGCGTTTAGCGACTGTTGTCACGCACAGTATGTTGTGGAGGAGGGGCGATGGGGACAAAACACAGGGTGGTTGTTGGTGTGTACAGCTGCATGTACATGAACATCGCAGTAGATCAATATGTAATGATCAACACATGACCAATCACACCTTGACCACACAGTACAAATGATCAAGTGTTGGATCGCTTGAAGCAGCGGTGGCTGGCTGCAGGGTCACCAAGCACTGTCGACTGGGACACACTGCTGGATGGTGTATCATGACGGTTGTTGTGTTTGTTGCATTGTGCTGAGCTTATTGCCTGCTTGTTTGTTGTACGCAGGCATTGATGTAGAGTGATGTTGGGACTCCCCCCAAAAGGGAGGCAGCCCCCAAGTATTTGATTATCAGCATAGGAAAAATGTGTTACCCATTGTGTAACTACTGTGTCAACCATTGACTACTGTGTCAATCATATAAGACTAAAGCCTGGCTGCTGCTCTCAGATCTTGAACAACACTCCCCCCTTGGTGCCCCGCCACCAATTTGTCCGCCAAACAAAAATATGGATGGCGTACGAACAGTATCACGATTGATTACGGAAGTAGACAATGGGTTTCGTTTGGCAGCCTATGATGCTCATCAACAGCGATTGCTGTCCTGCTCTGGAGCAACCCAACTCACTGTCCATCAACGTACTGGGGGTGACATGCTATGGAAGCCATGTCACAGCTGGGATGCACCACATATCGTCACACAGGTGTGGGGGATGATCTGGTTGCGATTGCCACACATTACACATCACATCATGATCCACCTCCTTGCAGCTTGCATGGGCACATCCAGAATATGGGCAAATTGTTGCAGTAGGATGCGACAGCGGGCACGTGCTTGTGTACGTAGCCACCCCCACCAACCCCTTTGTACGCAACGACGATGCCATGGATGATACACCACCCACAATCACATGGACGCTGCGCATGTCTTCCCGCCACACCACATCTGCAGTCACGAGTGTGGCGTTTGCACCCAAGGAGCAAGGCCTATGCTTGGCTGTTGGAACTGCCGACGGTGTTGTACGGTATGTGTGATAATGAGATGTGCACCACCCTCCTGTGGATATTCCCACACATACGCCCTGTCATCCATCAAACAGGTTGTATACCTCGTCAGATATACTCGACCCTCATGAGTGGGTATTGGAAAACGACATTGATGCAGGGCACCCAGTGACATGCTTGTCATGGCGGCATCACACTGCAGACATACCACCAGCGCTACTCATTGGTGCGTGTGTGTCTACCGTGTGGTGAACATAAGTTGGTTGTCGTGATGCATGTGTGATCATGTGTATGTGTAAGGGAGAATGTGTGTGTGTTTGTATGTGCAAGAACAACGTGTACACATGTATCACTTGTGTATGTGCAAACGTGACGTCAAGTGTATGCACTTGTATATACTATACAATAATGTGTACACTGACATGACCACCAAGTGTATGATGCAGGGCAACTCCACTACACATACCTCAATCAATGTATATGTAGTGTTTTCAACCCTGCAATAGCAACATGCACACCTGGAAAGTTTCAACCTAGCAGAGCACCATATGCCTGCCGTGGCGGGAGAAGGGTGACATGTGTGTATTACTGTGTATTCCACTGTATATTCCACTGTGTATTGCCCCGCGCACCCATCCACCACACCCCAATGTGACCCTAGGTACACACGCATCCCTTTCCATCTGGGTGTACAACACCACCCTCAACGCCTACCAAGTAAGCGGGGGGTCCCACACGCTCCCGGGGGGGGCCATCACCGCCTGTGCATGGGCCCCCACCCTGGGGCGTCCAGTGGAACTGCTGGCGGCAGCAGCAGGGCCCCATGCCGCAGTGTTTTCAATTACAGGGCCCATCGATGCCCTGCAGGTGGGCCCGGTGGCGGATTTGAAACATAAGGGGAGGGTGTGGAAGCTTGAGTGGAACATGCTGGGCAACTGGTTGGCAGTGGGGACCGAGGATGGGGGGGTGCAGCTGTGGCGGCCTGATTTGGTGGGGGAGTGGGCGCTGCAGCACAGTGTTGTGGCGGCAGAGGATGGTGGGGCGATGCGCTGAAAAGAGGACGTTTTGATATTGTCTTCAGTGATGATGCATAACGGTGGCAGTGCAGACCTTGTTGACCATGACGTATCATGTGACGTATCGTGACGGACCATGACATTTCTCTCTGTCTTTCGTTTGTAATGTTCCTCGTTTGTACTTTTCTCTACTTACACACATGCAGTACGACAACACACAGACACAACAACACGATGATGATGATGGTGGTGTACGCAGCGTGCATGGATAATATCATGCACACCTCGTCACAATAACACACAATGCAAAACAAAAAACTGCTGTCACACAAAAACCGTCTCACATGTGCAGACGGTGTGTTGCCTCCCTTTTCTTATCATGCCATCCACCATTGCTCCTCCTTTGACCATTCTTTGACCTCCTCCCCGATCCATGACACCGCCATTATTACCCTAGGCATCCTACCTGACCCCCCCCCCCTTTTTAGGCATCCTGCTTAGCACACCACTCCCTTGCATTCTGGAACAACTTTAACCAGGGCCCCGGGTCCCTTGCCCCCAACCCCAACTCAGAGGGGTACCAGGGGTTTTGCCACATCATGTAGCATCGTTCCGGGTGGGGCATCATTGCCAGGTGGCGGCCATTGGCGGAGCACAGGGCAGCGATGCCCTCTGGGGAGCCGTTTGGGTTGAAGGGATAGGATTCTGTGATGTTGCCTGCTGCATCAGTGTACCTGAGGGGTGGGGGTTGGTGAGGGTGGGGGTGGGGGATGCATACAATATACATACACATACCATACAAACACATACCATACAAACAAACACCATACATACAATACCACACAACCAAGCAAACACCATGCACACAACCAAGCATTATACACGCAACAAAGGGTTTATGCAGGTTTACACATACCTGATAGGAGCCAACCCCCCAGCATCAACAGCAGCCTTAATGGTGGCATCAGGGAAGTGAGCCTTGCCCTCACCATGGGCACACCATATACCAACACGAGAACCAGCCATTCCCTGTGTGTTGTGTTGTGTGTGTGTGTGTGTGTGGTGTTTGTTTGTGTGTGAGAGAGTTGTTTGTGTTTTTTGTTTTGTTTATGAAGTTTGTGTGTGTGAGAGAGGGACAGAAATAGAGAGAGATCCGTAACCCCCCTCCCCCCCCTCCCTCACCACATACCTGCAGCATGATAGCAGGACTCTCATCAATCGCAACCGTTACCCACCTGCTCTCAAACCTCCCACTATTGTTATGAATAAACCGTGGCTGTTCGGTATCAGGCAGACGCCCCTGTTGACCCTGGGCATCCACCCCGGGCACCCACCCAAGCAGCGCCATGAGCTGACAGCCGTTGCACACCCCAAGGGAAAAGGTATCAGGGCGGGCATAAAACTGAGAGGGGACAGGGGGAATACAGTGAGAGGTGTGTGTGTGATGTGGTGTGTGTGTGATGTGGTGTGTGTGTGTCTGTGATGGATGGATGTCATGCATGTGTGTCGCACATGACCATATATTGACACAGCATATGGACACAAACACGGTGCACACACCACAATCTCCCCCCCTTTATCTTCTCATACTACGCCCCCCTTTATTTTCTCATAATAATACTCATAATAATTTCTCATACCTCCTGAAACTGGTTCCACACTTGTTCATTAAAGCGAATAGTGCCCGCCCACCCTTTGGCACTGTCCAGCACATCTGCGTAACTAAATCCACCCACAAAGACAATACCGCGAAACGTGTCGAGGGTGGCACGACCGTTGAGGAGATCGCTCATTGTAATATCCCAGGGCTCCATACCTGTGTGTGTGTGTGCGGGGGAGTGTGAGGGGGTGTGAATGTGTGTGTGAGAGTGTGTGTGTGTGTGAGAGAGGGGGTGATGTGAGAGAGGGGGTGATGTGTAGGATATGGAGTGTGGGATAATGTGAAAAGGTGTACAGTGTTGTATGTTGCGCGTACATAGTAGTGTGTAGAGCAGCATATGCACACAGGTGGAAAGACACACATACACTGCATACACCTCCCCCTCCAAAAACAACATACCAGCAGCATGCACCGCAGCAGCCATCTCACGATCCCCATTCGATCCCTCCTCACGCACAATCGCAACCCTCGGCTTGTCCGTCGCCGTCATCACCTCATCTGGCGTCCATGTGGGTGTAAACGGCAGCTTCCACACAGGTGCCTGTCGTGTGGCCAACCCAGCCTGTTCCTGTGCAACACACTCTTCAGCAGCCTGACGCTTTTCCAACTCGAAACTGGTTGCTTCCCACACGTCGCGCAGGCCGGCGGTGGTGCCATGGACGGCCACATGGCCGTCCACACGCACCGACACGGTCCCCGTGTCGGTGGTGCTGCCGATGACGGCGCATGGCACCCCCGCGGCCTCGTATGCCTGCTGCACTGCAGCTTCATCACCAGGCGCTACTTCAAGCACCAACCCGAGCTCTTCGGCAAACAGGGCCCCCCAGGGCCCCTCCCCACCGCTCACTAAAGACAACTCCACCCCACAATTGCCCGCAAATGCCATTTCAAGCACCGTCGTAACCAGCCCACCATCACTTACATCATGTCCTGCGTGAATCTTTCCCTCTCCCAACAACTGCTGGGTGGTTTCGAATGCACGCTTGAGCACCACCGGGTCCACATCAGGGCTCTGATCACCCACCTGGTTGAGCACCTGTGCTAGGCTGCTTCCACCCAGTCGTTTTTGACCCTGACCTAAATCCACATGCAGGAGTTTACCATGCCCTGGGAGTTTCAGGTCTGGGGTTGTTTTGATGGTGATGTCGGGGACGGTGACGTATGCGGAAACGACGAGGTTGCCTGGTGCTTTTACTGTTTCTCCACCTGTATAGGGGGAGAGAAGGGTGGGGGTGGGAGGGGGGAGAGGAGGGTGGGAAAGAGAAGAGAGGGGGGGTACTCTCTCACACACACATATACTCTCTCACCCTCACCCTCACACATACACACACTCTCTCTCTTTCTCACTCACCCACATACACACACACAGACATATATATACTCTCATGCAGCCATCAAACCCCACCCTACCTGCACCAGCAGCCATACTCAGGCTATCCTTCCCCCCATCACATGCCACCTCCAGTGCAATCATAGCATCCCTCAGAGCAACGGCTGCGTCGTACATAGCAGCACCCTCACTGTCCATCTTTGCTGCATACATCCAGTTGACAGATGCTTTAACATCACTGGGGGAAGGGGGGGGGGACAATACATGGGTGTGGTATAATACAATAATACATGTGTGTGGTATAATACATGTGTGTGTGTGTGTGAGAGAGAGAGAGAGAGTGCGTGTGAGCAAGTGTGTAAGAAAGAGTGTGTGTGAGAAAGAGCGTGTATTGTTTGTGCATATGTTGCATGTACATTCCCACACACTCCACATCATTCCCCACACACTCCACATCATTTTCCACACACTCCACATCATTTCCCACACACTCCACATCATTCCTTAACACCTACATCAACATCCCAACACCCACCCAACCACACCAAAACACCCCCCCCCCCCAAGCACCTCAAGCTGGTGCACTTTGCCCAAACCAAATTTGTCAACGCTTCCCCCAGCGCCAATCGCGCCATTGCTCCCGGATCAATCAACCCCTTGATCGGCTGCTCCCCAATACTCGTCGCCGCACCAGTCACCCCCGTGTGCGTCTGTGCCACCACAGCACAGTCGGCCAGCGGCAGCTGCAGGGGGCCCACACACTGTTGCTGGGCAATCAACCCGGTCACATGACGGTCAACCTTGGTAGTCAAAAACCTTTTACTACACACCCCAGGCAGTCGAAGCACCATCTCCACCGCAGCCTGAGGGGTGAGGTCATCGGGGATGGTCAACGGTTTGACCACGGGCGTTGACCGGGTGGTGTGGAATGTTTTGGTAGGCATGTCACCCAGGACGGCCTCCAGGTCGAGGTCAACGGCGGGATTGGGGGTGTTGGGGTCGGCATCGCTGTCCATGAGCACCACACGGCCACTGCCAGAAATGGCACCTATAACTTGAAAACCACAGCGTTCTCGGGAGCAGATTTCCTGCATGAGGTCCCGTTTGTCTGGTTTAATGAGCAGGCAATCGTTTTCTTGGTACTCTGCACCCCAGATTTCAAGGACACTCATTGTCTTATCACCCAGGTTGATTGCACGTACATCAATCTCTGTTGTTGTGAAGGTGGGGGGGGGGGGGGTTGGGTGGCATGGTTGGCAACACACACTTGTACACTCGTCCATCCTTGATCATTTCCCCATTCTCCCAACCCATTCTCCACAACCCGCAGAACCGTCTCCACCCAAAAAACACACCTGCACCCAGAGGATAAATAATCTCCTTGACCACATTACAGTTTCCCCCCGCTCCCTGGTCATGCAAGCTCTCAATGGGATTGTTCTTCCCCAACTCCACACACGCACGAACCACCCGCCACAGCTTTTGCGACATTTCAGCATCACCACGCTGCACCGCATTGAAGTCCAGATCAGCGGAAAGTGACCCGGAAGGTACCGAGGAAGCTGCACCACCCCCCATGCCGATGCGGTAGGCAGGGCCCCCAATCTTGACTATGAGCATACCCACCTCGGGTTCTGCTTTTTCAAGGTGGTCGTGGTCGATTTGGCCAATGCCGCCACTGTGTGTGTGTGGGGGGGGGGGGGGGGGGGTGCATGGAGGGTGGGTGTGTGCATGTAAGGTGGGCATGACAGATGGTACAATGTGGTGGACATGATGTGGGGTATGTATGCAGTCAACACATGAAAGTCAACGCATGTGTCAACGGATGTCAAAAGTAACAGATGATAATCAACACATGTTAACAGTCAACAAAAGCCCACCCTTCCCTACCCACCCCTGTAAACCCCCTACCAACCCACACCCCCTACCAAGTCACATACCTAAACATGATGGGCTTGATCCACTCCCTTCGCTCCCCATTGGGCAGCCTCATACCAAAGGTGCGTGTGTACCCTGCAACCAGGGCTTCACCAAACTTGTTACCATAGTCACTTGCACCATTACTTGCATCAATCAAGATCTTTGGGTGGGTGGGTGTGGGCATGGGTGTGGTGGATGTGTGTGATACAGAGAGGGAACATGTACATGGAGATATATGGTGGCTGATATACACACACACCAAAAACACACCTGTTCTGGTGTAGCAAGGTTGGGTGGGTATACAAAGTCATTTGGCTCCCATGGTTGTTCATACCCCTCCAGCTGCAGGTTGCCTGTGCAATACCCCTGTGATTGTGTGTTGATGTTGTGGTTGTGGTTGTGATTGTGATTGTGTGGCTGAGTGTGTGGTTTTGATTGTGTGTGTTGGAGGGTGTATGTACATACATACCATGTGTGCATACATGCATGTATATACTCACACCACCCCAACCCCAACAAACACCAGGCGCAACAACCCCCACCCCAACACCCCCCCATCAACTCCCCCCCTCCCTCCCCCCCCCCCCCACATACCGCAGTCCCAGCAAGCATAATCGACCCAATCCCCGTTGCATGTGTATCACGCATACGCCCACCAGCCCCCGTCTCCGCTCCAGGGTATGGGGCCACTGCACATGGGAAATTGTGCGTTTCAGCAGTCAACAACACATCCCAGTCGCGTTCCTGGGGGCCCAGAGGGCAGGGGGCCCCTGCGCTAATGGGCAACACGGGGGTGACGGGCCCGCCACGGATTGCGCTGCTGTTGTCTTTGAAGCCGATGACACTGTTGTTTTTGTTGACTTTGAGAGGGGCTTTGACTATTTTGAAGAGGCTTTCTGGCATTTTCTCTCCATCGATGACCAGGTCACCCTGTGTATTTTGAGAACCAAGTTGTGAGAAATGTGAGAAACAAAAGGGGGGTGGAGATGATGAAAAATGAGGGGAGGGGGGGGTATGTGTTTGAGGGTGTGCATGTGTGTATATATTGAGCGTGTGTGGAGGAGTGTGCATAAGGCACATCCCTGATTAGTTCAACGTGCACAAAATACAGGTATACAACCTCCACATCTACACCAAAAACACACCATCTACCCCCAAAACACACTACCTACACCCCCAAAAACACCACCTACCCCAAAAAACCAATGGCGTGAGTGTTCACTGTTGCTCTGAGCAATGTCAAACAACTCCACATTGGTAGGATCACGTTTGAGGTCATTGGTAAACATGTTGGTGTAGTATTCCAAGTCCCACTCATCAAAGGCAAGGCCCATATCCTGTGAAAATTAAGGGGAGAGGAAGTGAAAATAGAGGGGATAGTAATTGAAAATAGAAGGGGGGGATAGGGATGTGTGTGAAAACAGAGGGGGGAAGTGGGAAAAAGAGGGAAAAAATAATAATAATAAATGAGCATGGAT
>VFQP010001478.1_pt1 | contig 31271 bp, 48 predicted proteins | sample 3512351 | NCBI WGS metagenome assembly VFQP01 (sample SAMN10412372, study PRJNA504923) | tailings metagenome | isolation source: Relicate 1 Philex TSF1 revegetated site | place: Philippines: Tuba, Benguet | collected 2017-08-29
CACACACACACACACACACACACACACACACACACACACACACACACACACACATGCAGAGAGAGAGAGAGAGAAAATCACAGGGTAAAACCACACCTTGGCAGCATGGTTGGCAAGCATGTCCACACGTTGCAGCAATGCCTCCAGTATCCCCAATTCTTCTGTTGATAAGACACTTGAAGAAAATGGTCCTGGTGCCTTGCAGCGAGCAGCTATCAGTGGTGCATCTTGAACACGCACCTGATGATTTGGGGGATTTGTGTTTATTGTACTGATGTGTGTTTGTCGTGTTTGGTTGTGTGGAGTGGTGATGTGTGTGTGTTGTGTTAATGGGTATATTGTGTTGGGGTGTAGTTAGTGTTGTTGAGTATTGAATATCACTCCTTGCAATGCACACTTGTATATACCCCATCCACCCCACATGCACACCCTCCCACATGTACACCCTCCGATTCACACATGCACACACCTGCTTGCTCCATGCCACATAATCCACCTGCCCCTTGTGTTCAAAATCCAAATAGTCAAACACTTGGTCAACACGTTGACCACTATTGCCATCTGTAAACAATTGCTCATACACCTTGCTGTGTGTGTGTGTGTATGTGTGTGTGTGTGTGTGTGTGCGAGAGAGAGAGTGCAATGGTAATCATGTGCAAAATGCTCTGCTCTTGTATGCACATGTGTTGACAGACACACAGTCACACACAGATATGTAAACCCACACATATAATCACATAAAACCAACCAAAACCAACACCCTGATCACCACCACCCTCACACCACCACCCTCATCACCACCATACCACCACCACCACCACCACCCAACACAACACCCACATACGTGAATTCACCACGACTAACAAATCCATCCCTATCCAAGTCAAACTCTTTAAACAAATTTCCAACTGCCACCAGCTGACTACTCACACGCTCTAGGAGCTTGGGTAGTCCCAGCGCTGTTACTTTAATAGCAGCAAAACCCACCCCGGGAGATCGTGCTGCTGCGTCAATTGCTGCTGTGAAAACCTAGAGTGGGTGGATAGTGCAGTGAGTAAAAAGTATTGTGAATATGTATGGTGAAAACATAAATTGTGAGTATATAGTGAATGATGAGCACAGTGAATGTATAGGTTTGAATTATGTGCATGTGTGGGTATGTGTGTGTGTGTGTAAATATATATGTATGTACATATGTATACAAACATCCCCTCACCTGTGCATGGCGATCACACGCAGCCTCATCCTCATACGCATACGTACGCGCAACCACCGTGTCATGTGGCTCCATGCGACTGGCAGTGGGTTGGGGGGCAGTCACATCATCTTCTGCTGCATAGTCAAGTATGGACCCTATACCATGCGCATGGAGGCGTTGCACGGTGGGTTGAATGGAGTCGCCATCTTCTCCTGTGTGGGTGGAATGGGGGGGGGGGTATATGGGTGTGTACTGGGTTGTGTGGGTACACTGGGTTGTGTATATGTGCATGGAGCTTTTTTTATGGGTGAACAACATATGCATGTATATTGGTTTTTATACATAGTATACATTGGGAATATATATTCTACAAAGGGTATATACACAACCAATACATAAGTACATGTTGTCTACCACAAATGTCAACATGCATACACATGCCTGCTACGAATTGGTTGAAGAATGTGTGCCTGACAATGGTGTTGGTGAGTGTAGAGCCCAACACACGCTGCGATGTGGCCAGCAGGGCGTCTGCGTTGCGCACCAATGGTGGTATCTATTTTTGGTAGTGATGGGGGTTGATGATGATGATGGGCTGATGATGTGTATGTAGTGGGTGCTTGTTTGATGCACAATAGATGCTTGCTACTCGACAGATACTTGCTGCTCAGCATACCTGACACAGCTGTAGGACTATCCATTGCCGCAAGAGCTCCGAGGTGGATTTGCCTGCAAATGCCTGGCGATGAGGGAACGGTAAGTTTAATCACAAAGAGAAAGTGTGTAGCGGGGGGTGGGGGGGCTGCACAGCAAGCAAAGCAAAGCAAGCACAACACTATCCCACGTACCGTGCGTGCATCATCAAAGCTGAGGGGTGGAAGGGCAGTGGCGGATGTAGAGTGTGCGCACACCTGTGATGATGGATGTTGATGGATGTGCTTTGTGTCATGCAAGCTCAGCACATCTGTCAAAATCATAAGCAACATCAGCTCATACAACACCTGTTGTGTGCACAATGCTGCAACGCGTTGCAAACCACGATTATGCCGATGCCAATGCTGCAACATTCTGTGTGCCTATACACCACAATCTATCAAAGCAACCACCACGACGCTACTGCAGTCAATACCAAGTACGTTTCGAAAGTTTTTTGGGGGAACATTGTATATAATACCCTATGTTAATACCCAATGTATTCACCGAATCATTACCCGACCTAGTTGACAATATGACGTGCATACCATCGCAGCATCTGCCACGCACTGCAACATTGCCACACAGGAATTTTCGTGCACAATTCTTCCAGCATCACAAGCCAAACACACGTTGCCAGCAATTATCACAACGCCCAACAACCCCAATGCGCACTGCATCTATAGATACACCGAGTACCGCAACATTGGATCAATTTACCGATGTAGCTATGCAACTTGCAGATGCTGCCGCAGCCATCACCGTCCCCTACTTTTGGTGTGTGTGCCCTCTTGGTGTTGGTGCCCACCCTGCTGACAGCAGTACACACAAACAAACCCCCCCCCCCCCCCCCCCCCAACACACACAGCACCCCTGTAGCAGTAGATTCCAAATCAGATGCCAGCCCCGTGACCATTGCAGACAGAGAAGCAGAGACAGCCATGCGCAGCCTTTTGGCGCAGCTTGTACCCGACCATGGTGTGTTTGGTGAGGAGGCTGGGTACACTGCTGGTACAAGTGATGAGTATGTGTGGGTGTTGGATCCCATCGACGGCACCAAGAGCTTCATCACTGGTACGCCATGGTGGATGCTTGAAAGTGCATGCTTGAGAGATTGCGCTGCTGATACTATTGACTATGTATGGCAATAAAACAATCCATGTATACCAAGTGAGTGCACACCAAGTGAGTGCACAAGTGATCATAACCATGCCAGTTGCATCCCATCCCATCGCCCCAGGCAAGCCGGTGTTTGGCACACTAATAGCACTCTTGTACAAGGGGCGACCAGTATTGGGCATCATTGATCAGCCCATCCTCAAGGAACGATGGCTGGGGGTCGATGGCAAACCAACCACACTCAATGGTGTGTCGTTTCTGTGGGGTGTGGTGGGGGGTTGTTGTTTGTGGACACATGTATGTGTAGCGGGTTGCGCCATGAATATCCAACCTCAATACAAATAGCAAATAGCTATCACCAGCAAGAATAATGATGATGATGATCCCATGCTTTCACCACATACACACATACGCCACCATGCACACCCAAGGCAAGCCGATCCGCACCCGAACATGTGGGCATGTAGAAAACGCATGCATGTATTCAACCACACCATTTATGTTTATGGGACAAAACAAAGTTGCATATGAAGCACTGTGTGGCAAGGTACTGGGTTGTATGTGATGATGGTGGGATGTGCAGGTGGAGGGATGGCGGGATGTGCAGGTGGAGGGATGGTGCACCATGTGGTGTTGCTTGTTGACATCACATGATTGTTTGCGTGTATATATTGTGCTGCATGTACGCTGCATGTGCATACACAGGGCTCATACCTCGTTCTGCACACACCAACACAGGTGGCCATCCCATTATATGGGTGTGACTGTTATGCATATGGCTTACTTTCAGCTGGATTTTGTGATCTTGTTGTGGAAGCGGACATGAAACCATATGATTATATGGCACTGGTGCCTGTGGTGCAGGGTGCAGGTGGTGTCATCACCAACTGGAAGGCATGTGTGTGTGTGGCATGATGTGTGGGACATGATTTGTTTGTGGGATGAAATTCCCTCTCCTTTGTGCTCTGTTGCAATGCTATTGTCAGTTGATGCTTGTGCATTCACACATGAAACCATACACACAAGAGTGAAGCCCATTTGATGGATGGACCCCCGCACAGGGTGCGCCTTTGACATGGGAGGCAAGCCATGAAGCGTTACCAGGCGAAATACTGGCTGCTGGTGACCCTGCCACGCACAAGGAAGCAGTAGGGATTTTGGAAGGTGCCCTGTGATGTACCATGCAGATATGCGAGTGGGCTGCAGGTGGAGGAACAATATACAAACAACATATACCCAGAACGCTAGGTACTTTAACATACATTTCGTTGCTGGTTGGCATACATATTATCAAAACAAGTTGACATTTACAAGCAAAGCCTCGCGCAAACAAACCAGATCGCCATTCCCGACATCTTTGCAGAATCGGTTTGTGCACCCAAAACCAAGACCCTAGCAACCCTTGTCCAGGCTAGTCCAAGTACTGTTCAGCACTTGTAGACTCTATACACCACAAGTCACACGGGGTTTAACCGATGGCCGCTGTCGCAGTGCCACCCGAGCTGCTGGAGGTGCCTCAACAAACCCTACAGGTAGTGTATGGGCATGTTATGGAGTATACATGGTTTTGTGTGGTTCACGTCACACAACAAGTCCACCCATCAGATCATCCCTCACATCTTTCCCCCAAATCACAGGGCTATGTTCGCCAATGTGCGCGTCGTGTCCTGGATGAATATGTGACACGCCTGCAGCATCTCCCAATCTCCACCAAAATCAACGACGCTGTTGCCTTGCAGCGTGCAGCAGGTGACACGCTCGACGACCTGTTTGGTAAACAAACAGCACTCGCCACACGCCGCAGCAGCATACACACTGGAGATGCACCCTACAAGCTTGTCTTTATGCACGACTGCAAGTATGTTGGGTGTGTGTGTAGTTGAAAACGCATAATACTTGTTAGACCTTGTTGTGTACTGCATTAGATCAGGGCTGCATACTACCCATGGTGATGTACACACATACATGTACACATGTATCCAAACATACTTCATCTACTCACACACACACCTATACACCTTGTTCACCCCCTCCTCACACAGAAATGTCGCATGTGCCAAAGCATCATGCACCCTGTGTGCCAACAGTCAACACCGTCGATGTCGTCCCGAGTGTCATTTTCAAAACAAATACATCAAAAACGACCTACTCAAGGCCCGCTGTGATGCGTCTGTGAGGGTGCAGCTGATTGATCGCAAGTCGGGGGAACCTGTGTATAGCGATGCTCGACTAAAGGTGTGTGTATGTTGGGGGGGGGGGCGGTGTGTGTGTGTGTTGTGTTGTGTTGTGTTGTGTTGTGTGTATGTTGTGTATTGTGTTGTGTTGTGTGGATTTCATGTATTGTGTCTCCCACCCCACATGCCCGACCACACATATCGTTCCTCCCACACCCACCCACCCACCCACTCACCCACTCTAGGTGACTGTCATTGACTCATCCGACTATGCAAAGAAAATTCACAGTGGCATGGATCAGGAAGATGCCCTAGAACATGCCATTCGAGTGTTTACCAATGGCAAGGCAGATCCTCAACCACTGTTGGTGTGTACCACTGCTGAGTATGATGAGCAGAAATCTGTTATACTGGAACTCAAGGTGTGTTGTTGGGTGGTTTTGTTTGTTTTGTCAAGTGAGGGTGTTGTTTGTTTTGTTGGTGACACCCAATGCACACACATTGTTTCACACACATTGTTTCACACACATTGTTTCACACACATTGTTTCCACAAACAAAATTCACACAAATTGCCTTTATTACCCATACCCCCTCATACAGAATGGTGTGGCGCTGCTCCCAGACCTGCGAATTTGTGAATCCTCGGAAGCCCTCAGGGGCCGGGGTGCCGAATTCCGCCTGCTGATTGAGTGTGAAGGGGTCCACTTGGGTGGTCAAGAATGGGCCCCCGTCAAATACGCCCTCTCTGAGCAATTTCAGGTGCTCTCTAGTCGAAGCAAACCCAATTGCAAACCAGAGATTCCCCATATTGATGATCCTGTCAAGAATGTGGAGGCCATTGGGGATGCGACGGTACCCAAGTTGGAGCGTCTGATGGCGCTGGCACGGGATATGCATATTGATCTCAACATTCCTTTTGAGAGCATTACCAAGGTATGGGGGGTGTTTTTATGGTGTTTATTTATGTTGTTTGGATGCCTTTCACATATGCCTCTCATACATCAGCCTCTCACACAAATGCCTCTCACACAAATGCCCCTCACAACGCAAATACCTCTCACACAAATACCCTTCACACAAATGCAGGTGGGTGAGTTTCGTGAGCTTGCACGCCTGGCAGCCCCCGATAAAAACTTGCAAGACAAACTCCGCAAAGTGCTCGCCCTCACCAAAGACCAATGGAAAATGGCACACGAACACAGTCAAAAGGCCGTCACCAGCGACCACCGCATGCGTGTGTGGTACCCTGATGCCAGCGACACCAAACGCGGGGTGGTGTTTGAGTGTGTGCAGGGCAACGTGCTGCTCAACAAGCCCCTGGGTATGATCACACCAGAGGGGCTCAAGCTGGAGACACAGATGCATTCCGACCCTGCACAGCGGGTGCGCATGAAGCAGGAAATAGAGGATTTGCTACCCCTGGCGGTGGCTGACTGGTACAAGGATGGACATGGGACATGGGGCGTGGTGGCTTCGGGCGACACCAGTGGGGGTACCACTGCGAGCATGATGGGGGCCCCTGTGGCGGGTGGGTATGGGATGATGCCCGAGCAGCAGCAGGGGATGGTGCAGCAAGGGTCGCCATTTTTCGCAATGCAGCAGCCCCAGCAGGCACGAGGGGCCCCTGTGCGCAAAATGATGCGGCAGCAGGAGCCCCCCATGTTTGGGGGAGGGGCCACCCCAGCAGGGGATGTGCCATTTGACAGCGTGCAATTTGGTACCACCAACAACGTGCATGCGCTGATGAATATCAACAACGCACTGCATGGGGGGTTTGCAGATGCATGGCCCGGGGGGGCGGGTATCGGTGGAATGACACCGAGCAGCGCTGCAGGTGGGCCTGGGGGCGTGACACCGCCCCTTGCGCCATCTGTGTTTGAGCAGCCTGGGGAGCAGTTTCAGGTCATGCTGGCGGAGATCCTGGCCCAGCAGGCCGGTGCAGTTGGAGGGGAGGAGGTGAATGATATGAAGCGAAAGCCTAGCAGGGGGTTGTCGGAGCTGTTTACCAGCATGAGCTTGCAGGTAGAAGGATTTGGTGGTGGTCATGGGGGAATGGTGGAGCCCTCCGTACCTGTGTCGTCCACATTTTGTGTTTATTGGTGATATTGAGGTTCTTGTTGTGTTTACTGAGATTGTTTTATTGGATTTGTGTACATGCAATTGATTATTGATGCTCGATTATGTGCTGCGAATAACTGGTTGTGCAGTGTTGTCAGGATGCATGCACTGTGCGTCCGAATGCTTGGTATTCCTTGTCCCCTTTGCATGGGTGTGAGTGTGTGTGTGTGTGTGTGTGTGTGTGTGTGTTTCTTGTGTACAAACAAGTACACCATGTGTGTGTATAAACAGTCCATCATGTAAAGACAATCCATTACTGTGTTGTAGTACATAATGTGTATGTCATGTGAACGACAGTGTGTGGTGATGGCGCTTGTGTGAATGTCCATGTGTGAATGTCCATGTGATATGGTTGTGAGGGTACATGTGCAAGTCAATGTCTGTGTGTTTTTGTGTGTGTGTATCCAGCATGGGTGTATCCATTGTTGCGCACAGTCACCCTCTGTTGGTGTGAAATAACCCAACCACCCCCACCCACAGCAAATGGCGGCAACGGAGAGCAATCTGCACAGCCTGCCGACCACCAACATGATGGACCTCCTGCGCAACATGATGTCGGAAAAACAGGGTGGCTTTGAGACCGGGAGCCTGAATGAGACCTTGAGCAACCTGATTGATAATGATCCAGCAGCGAGGGCCCTGTTCTCCCAGCTGGCGGGGCAGGAGAGTGGGTTATCGGGGTCGAGTGGGGAGGCATCGGGGTCCAAATGATGAGTTTGTATACATGTACATTGATGCACCTGCACTGTTGTGACGTGATGCGAGGGGAGTGTGATTCATATATGTATGTATATATATTGTGTGCATATATGCACAACACTTTTGCACTTTTCCGCCATAAAGACAACACTCGCTTCGTAACAACTGCACACAATCGCAACACAATCAGGGTTCACGTTGACAACCCCTCAACCATCCTACCAAGATCAACCCTCATTTTCACGCACAAAACCCTGCAACAGCGCCGACTGCACCGATGCACTCCACAATGTTCGTTCAGCCATCCCACACGCCTGGACTGTCAGCAAACACGCGCAATCATGTTTCCAAACTTCTACAACGCATGCCAGGTAGCACGTGATTATTGCCATCTTCTAGGGCACTCGCTGCTGTTGTTTCTCATACGCATGCGTGTATTAGTCCGTCACGACACCATCATCACCATTTTTCCATGCACTTGTCATTACCCAGAGTTGGTCCCACTCGTTCTCAACAGGCACACCATCGTCATGGCGGCCCCTTGGCAGTGGCGGCATAGCACCCACCCGCCGCCCATGCACAGCAGCAGAACAACCAGCACAATCCACCCAAGATGATGATGCACACACAGAAGAATCACCACTGCTGGACAACATCAAGCAGGTGGTGCGCCGCACATTTTCCACCAAAGAACTTGCATCCCAGCTCTTGGCCGACCAGCCCATGACCAACCGACATGTGGGCTACATCAACGGCGTGCTGCACGTCTTTGATGAAAATGTTCCAGAAGATCCAGCACTTTCTGCAGACTTTGCACGTGCACGGGACACACTCATCCAGGCATCCCGCCTTGCACAGCATGCCGCCAACTACACAGTGGACACCCCCGCGGTGTCGGCTGTGACCACCTCCGTCAACAATGCAGTACCCATCCCCACGAGCAGCGTCACTGGTGCTGCCGCCACCCAGGCTGCACCCATGCCCACTGGGTCTCCCGGCTCCAGCGCATTCCTCACCCCCCCACAATTGTACTATAAGGTTGCAGAAACGGGTCAAAGCAAAGTGACGCTGCCATTTGGCAAGGTGCTCTTGCTTGGTGTGCTTGCAGGTGTCTACACAGCATTTGGTGCGACATTGGCGCTGTCGGTGGGTGGCAACTGTCCCGCGCTGGCTGCCAACAATCCCGGATTGCAAAAGGCGCTCTTTGGGTTGTACGGGCTGCCATTTGGTGCCATGATGGCCGTCATTTGCGGGTATGTTGTTTTGTGAGGGAAGAATGTGTTGGTTGACAAGGAGTTTTTGGGAAATTGGGGGGTGTATTTTTGCAACAACACATCCCCCCCCACGCAGAGCGGAATTATTCACCGGTAATACTGGTTTTTACGCAGCTGCCTTGTTTGAGAACCAGGTCTCTGGTCGTCAGGTAGCGCAGGCAGGTCTTGCATCCTACGTTGGCAATGCCCTGGGTGCGGCATTCATGGTCATGCTGGTTGCCCTGTCTGGCATCTTTGCAGCATCGGCAGCAGGGCCCATTGCCATTGCCACTGCCAAGGTGTCACTGGGTTGGCAGCAGGCATTTGTTCGTGGTATTCTTTGCAACTGGCTGCTCAGCTTGGTATGTGTATGGGAGTGGGTGGAGAGGGAGAGGTTCTGTGTACTCTGCAATGTAAACACAAGTGTCCTTCTTTGTGCCATCAACCATCAACAACATTACCCCATCATTGGCAGGCTATGTGGCAAGCAGCAGCAGCAACATCAGTGGTGGGTAAGGCAGTAGCTACGCTTGTGCCCATCTCTGCCTTTGTAACGGTATGTGGTGGTGGTGTGTGTGTGATGGTGGTGGGTACAATGTCCATCATGATTGTGCTGCACTGACAACATGCCCCCCTTACCAAACAAAACTATTACAGTGTGGCTTTGAGCATTCTATTGCCAATATGTTTTTTGTCCCCCTCGGCATTGTCCTAGGAGCCCCCATCGCCCCCCTCTCATTTCTCCTCAACAACCTCATCCCTGTCACACTGGGCAACATTGTCGGGGGCACCCTGTGCTGCAGCTTGAGTTATGCATGTGGCTTTGGGTCTGTGGGCACTCGCATGGCCAAGATCAGCCGATTATCACTGTCTTGATGGGGGAAATGCTGGGCTGAAAGCAAAACCTGGTTGGAGGGGCTGTTGTTGTGGGGGAGGGTGATGTTGTTTGGGAGGGTGTTGGTATTCGGAAGGGTGTTGGTGTATGGGAGGGTGTTGATATTGGGAAGGGTGTTGGCTGATTGTGACCAGACCTGAAGTCGTGATGGGTGGGTGGGGAGGAGCGTGCAGACACAACACAGGCGTTTTTTTGGGCTGTGTTGTTTTGTACCACCAAGTACACAAAGGATTTTCGGTGATGTGGCGTTTGCATTGATATACTGCCATGGTGTTTTTTCTATACATTGTATACAATTCCCTGTCCAGGCAGGGAATATCAACAACAATCCCCTGTTTGAGAAGAAGAAGAAGAAAACATGTGTGTCTTTTCTTTCTGGTGGAATGGTATATGCCTTTCAACACTTTGAAAAACAAACAGCAGTTGCAATGCTGCTGACGTTTGTTTTGGTTGGTTTATTTTGTTGATTAAGATGTTTTAGCTGTATCATCCCTGTTATTCGTCCCCCTTTTGTTTGTGTTGCATGATGCTTGTTTACTCCTAGCGAATTGCTGGGGCCCTTGTGCACCGTGTGATTACGTATGCTGTGTTTTCTGTGATGCAGTACTGTTAGGTTTTGTTCTAGTGATGTGACGTTGCATTCGTGCTGCAGATTTGTTATGCAGCACGTTGGTAAAGCAACATCGGGAAATCACAAGCACATGCTGCATACACATGTTACATGCATGTCCACGTACTGACGGCACTACGCTCGCAGCGTACACGCTCCTCCCTCCCCAAAAAAACACACAAATAGTAGGTGCATGTACCTCCATTCCACACCGCTCTAGCTTTTTCACTCCGACCCTCTGTCTACTCAAGCAGCTGCATCCACACGCATGCAGCCGCCCTCCTTTCCCCTCCCTTTGCTCAATTTGTGAGCAAAAACATTGTCACCTTTTGCTCACGGTTTACTTCTTACTAAACAAGCCAGTGCCAACCTTGGTGGTCCCCTTTTTCGCAGCACCACGGGCAGGGATGGCACCGTTTTTAAGCACAGCCTCATACCCAGCACCATCAATGTTGCTGTCCTTGATCACAGTGGTGTTGAACACCTGCACAAAGCCGGGGTCAATCTTGGCCAGGGCAAATGCACCACCTGCAATGCCTGCCAGTGACACTGTGAGTGAGAGGTGGTGGTGGTCAGGAAGGTGTGGGAGGTGGAGGATACTTCAAATACATAGAGAAATGTGTGTAGACTATCATACATACGGATGTGGAAGCACAATTGGACTTTGTATTTCCAAGTACATTCTCACATTTGACACATACGGATACCCATTCCTACACACAACACTTCCACCAACCCACCAAACCCACCAACCCCCAGCATACATGGCAAGGCAACGGTGCGGGGGTCCAAGCTAAACCCGCCCTCGCTGCTAGACTCTGCCTTCTTTGCCTTGGGTGCCTTGGGGGCAGGTGCGCTTGCAGTAGTGCTTGACTTTGCAGGGGCAGCGCTCTTGTCAGCCTGGAACACCTGTGTGGAGGGGGTGTTGAGGGGCATGCAGTACCGTTGCCATGGACCGTCCACAACCTAGCAACACACAATCTGCCTTGTACATCAAGCAATTAAAGCATGCAAACCAATCACCATGCAGCATTAACACATACACACACATGTCTCCTGAGCAACAACCCCCTTGACCCCAACAACATCCTGTACCTTTTTCACTTCAGGCTGCTCCAAAATGACACCAGCCTGGGCTGATCCGGTGAAGACGAGTGCTGCAGCTGCAATGCCGGCGGTCATGGTACGCAGATCAAACTGCTGCTCGCGAGCTGTGAGGGTCAACATGCCGGCTCAGATCTACGGACCACAGGACAACGAGGCACTAGCGATCATGTCCCAAGACACAAAATCACCACACACCTGGCATCTGTGCGTACACACGCACGCTGCTACGGCTGGGGCGAGCCACCGAGGTCTGTGCACGCACATTGCATGTGCTGCTTGTGAGCATCATTGTCTGCACCATTTCTGCCTTGTGGTGGTATTTGGTGTGCACGATGGGGCGATTGGATGCGTTTGGCGTATCAATAGGTCTGTGTTTCGAAAAAACATTACTGTAACTTGTGGTGTTATCTTGGGGGAGCTGTGGACAAGGCAGTGAGTGCAGGTGTTGTTGCTTGTTATTTACACACCAGCAACCACCTATTCATTCATCCAGCGTGCAGCCTCAATGCCATAATACGTCAAAATCAAATCCGTCCCCGCCCGTCGAAAGGAAATCAGCGTCTCCAACACAGCCTCCTTCTCATCCAACCACCCCTGCTGCGCTGCAGCCTTGAGCATAGCATACTCACCAGAGACGTGGTAGGCAGCAATTGGCACGGTGCTGTTATCTCGCAACAGGCGGATGACATCCAGGTAGGGGAGCCCTGGCTTGACCATCATGATGTCGGCACCCTCTGCTTCATCTGCGTGGCACTCTCGGAGGGCCTCTCGGTAGTTTGCAGGGTCCATTTGGTACTCACGCTTGTTGCGGGGGATGATACGATGTGCCTCACCTGTGAATGTGGGGTGGGGGTGGATATGGATAATGGATTACCATGCCGGTGGATGGATGTCACAACTGAATGTTAGCACAACAACAGGGTAAACACATAGCGGTATGTACCAACCCGCCAGTGATGTACCAACAACCATTCCCCACCCACAAACCTGGTCGGGGTGCCGAATCCAATGCATCACGAAATGGCCCATAAAACGCAGATGCATATTTTGCAGTGTATGCCATGATGGACACATTGGTAAAGCCCTCATCATCCAATGCTGCACGAATAGCACCCACACGGCCATCCATCATGTCTGATGGCGACACCACATCAGCACCAGCTTGGGCCTGTGACACAGCCTGCCTGCACAAGTACTCTATGGTTTCGTCATTCAAGATGACACCATCATCACGCACAATGCCATCATGTCCATCGCTGTTGTAGGGGTCGAGTGCTACATCTGTGTACACCTCCAGATCAGGAAAGGCATCCTTGAGCTGACGAATTGTGCGCTGGGAGAGGCCATTGGGGTTGAATGCCTCTTCAGCCGTGCGTGTCTTCAGTGCATCTGGGGTCTTGGGGAAGATGACCACCTGGTTGACACCCAGGGAGCGTGCCTCTGCAACAAACTTGTTGACTCCATTTTTCAAGCTGAGGCGATTGACACCGGGCATGGAAGGGATGCCCACATTCTCGTCATCATCGTGTACAAAGATGGGCAGGATGATGTTGGCGGGGGAGAGGGAGACCTCACGGATGGCGTCACGGATGGTGGGGCTGCGGCGGTTGCGGCGGGGGCGCGATGGCAGCTCCTGTGGTGGTGGTGGTAGTGGTGGTGATGGATTGGTGTATGGTGGGGGATATAGTGTTGCATTGAAAACACATACCAGGTGTGGTACCACTGGCGTTCCCTCTGGCACTCCAGCCTGTGTGTGTATGAAGGGGGTATTGATTATGTTGTTGTGTCAATGTTGACTAACTCAAGGTCAAACCATGCCTTTTGCTTTGGTGCACCGTTGACCTTGACATCTGCCTCTGCAACTGCTTGCGTGACCAAACGATGAGCAGATCGCGGTGCTGCAACAGGGCGAGAGGATGCTCCAGGTGCGCTTGTGGTGGCTCGAAGGCCGGTGAATCGTGTCATGCTGCTGGTGGACATAGCTGCGTCCCTGAAAATGTTTGTTATCAACACAAATCAAATATGTTTTGAATATATGCTGTAAAGAATTGTTTTTGCAAATGTTGCAATCAATCAATATTGTTGACCTGCTGTTGCATTATCCAAATCGCCTGGGGGTGGCCACCTGGGGGAGTGGGTTCCTGCTGTCTGATGTCACCTGCTGTTTGATGCAACCAAACACACAAGGAGCCGGTGTAGTCATGACTACCCAGTGAATACCCTATGAACATACAGCATAGCTACCGTAGTTCCCCCGCGCCTGACCTTCATTTTTTTGACCTCCACCAAGAATATGTAATTCATATTTTTTAGCCCGACGATACACACCCAATAACATATTCACAATACATTGACACCGTTTTACGTGCGTGCGTGCCTCGGCGACACTCTTTGACCAGGGTATGTCATCGCTTGATGCACGATGGAAGTGTGTTGGTCATCGTGCGTGTTTTTATCACCCATATATGCGCCGATGGGGTATTGAATATGAAAAAGAACAGTCAATGCAGAGAATGCATCGATTATGCACAATACCCGCGGTTCAGCATGCACACGGTCCATCGATCACTCGCACTTTGATCATGCACGCCTCCTTTCTCATCGCACAGGCATTAGTAAACGTCAACCCGAAGATCAACCCGAACATCAACTCATCAGACTAGTCAATCTTCGTACACGACCATGCAGCAAACCATGCTGCTCCTTGTGTTGCTTGCAACCAGTGTCTTTGCACAGGATGCGCCAGTTGGCCCTGCGGATTTGATCTCTCAAGCAGATTTCCTGCTGCAGATGAACTGTGGTGGCTCCACGGGCGTGAGTACCTACTCTGTGACCACCAACGACATTGCCGGCAACATGACCAACCCTGCCTTGGCCAATGTGTGGCTCAACCTCGCCAACACCTATCAGTGGGCACAACCATCCATGTCTATGGACTATTTGTGCGCCAACATGCAGGAGTTTGCTGCCGATCGTGACGGTGCCAAGCTGATGGGCAGCGTATGTGTGTTTTGGGGGGTGCACAAAAGTGGTCCGCACACACACACATCTTGTATCAACCCACACACAGCCCCTGCAATTGATTTTTGTGGGTGACTCTACCATGCAGTGCATGCGCTTCCAAAGTGATCAGTGCTCCGGTGCAGTCGACATTTACAAAGGCTGGTGGGGCGAGCAGTACACCTCTTCCGTGTGGGCCATTGGCGGTAAGTGAATAGTTGTTAGTGGTGGTGTATATGACGTATATGTGACGTATGTTGTACATTTCTCAACCAACAATGCACACAGGTGACACCACTTCCAACATGATGTGGCGCCTGCTCAATGGCAACCAGCCTGAGCCCAGTGCCAAGGTTATTGTGCTGTACGTCGGTATCATGGACGTGCAACAAGCTGATCAGGTATGTTGGCGTGCTGTGGTGTGCAGACCTGCTGTGTTGGGACCTGGTATCAACCCCCAAAACCCTTTCCCGACACAGGACCCCGACATGTTCCCCGGGCAGATGGACACCATTGCCAACCAAATCACCTCTGTTGCAGAGGTGCTCAAGCAACAGACCACAGACGCACAAATCCTCCTGTTGGGCTTGCTCCCCATTACCGGATACGACAGCAAGGGCAAGCCCTCGATGACCATGTCTACCCAGGTGCACAATGGGCTCAAGTCGATCAACTCCAAGCTCAGTAGCTATGGTGCAGCAGAGCCCCGTGTGAGCTACATTGACTGCATGGATGCATTCTTGACCAAGTCTGGCGGCAGCACTATCAACAAGGACCTCTACGCCGATACCAACGTGCCCACACGCAACGGCTTTGTCAAGCTGGCTGGCTGCATCAATAAGTTTATTGATCAGTACATGGCAGCATAATAATGGGTACTAGATACAGTAGTACCCCATCCCTGCCGGGGGTGGTTGCATTTTTATCCTACTTTTTTGTATACCCAACCACACAGGTTTATGTGCATACTATGTAAACGATAATTACTATTTTTGTTGATTGGTGGGGACAGATCATCATGGTCAATGAAATAAGGTTTTATAAATGACTGTGCTGGTTTCACCATAATCAGCATCACATCGTTGGTGTTTTGCAAAGCGCACACAGGCTGTCCAACACAACACCCTGCCGCTCTATTGGCGCCCCCAGCCTCGCATAAAGGGATAACATGAGGACATGTCTTGTCGCTGGATGGCAGGTGTGCTGATGAAATACCTATTTGAGGGGAAGGGGTGTGTGAGGACATGGCCATTTTTATACCATTTTCAACCACTTCCAAACCTGTATTTCTTCATGTCCTTGATGCCCTGGGTAGTAGGCCGGCCCAACGCACGCTTCATATACCACCGACTGTATCGCGCAACAAAGGGCTCACCCTGGACAAAGGAAAGGGCGGCGTGCATGGATGTGTTTCCCTGCGTACAACCATGTGTATTCATTCACACATACCACATGCCAGCTTGACTTGACAAACAAGGTTTCAAATGGGTGCATGTCAATACCATCGTATGAACCTATTGCATGGTGGTGGCCCCCGATGAATTTGTGTGTGATATCGTGCGTGCGCCAAATCAATCCACCCCACGTACCATGTCGAGATGCGTGCACGTTGTTGTTGCATGACCATGTGCTGGGGTCCCTCCAATCTGTGTCTGTATTGTACATGGATAACAATGTTGCAATGTTGTAGTTGTTGTCCAGCAGGGCCTGTGAGAAGATGGTGGGACAATGATGGCCAAACATAACAGTTGCTCGGATCCTGTGCTCACGAAATTACCTTGCTAATCAAGTATTCCCCGCCCACCACAATGCCATCTTCACTGTATTTTTCTGTTCTCCGTGCAAACGCCCCTGCTGCCACCACTATTTGCAAGCCCTTGGTATCCAACGCAAATGCAAACGATTCCATCCTGGGGCCGGGCCCCCCTGCATCCTCTTCTGGTAGGCAACTAATCGCTGCAGACACACCCTGTGCGGCAGCGCATACATGTAGAGCATATATCCAAAACAGGCATTGGAAATGTAAAGGTGAAGAAAGGAAAGGTGAATACTGTAAAGCAACACAGGATGTCCAACAATACACAACCTATCCAACCTTGACGTCCCCAACTAAGAGTCGAGTAAACGCATCCGGCCACCGCCACCCAAGCGGCAAGTAATTGGGCACAAATGGCCCCCGTGCGCTGCTGTTGAGGAATATAAAGTAGGCATACTTGGCGAGCCGCTTGGAGGCAGCTGCCCATTCAAGCGTCACATTATGACTTGCAATATCCATGCCCACGTTTTCAAATCGCCAAATGAGCGTGAGAAATGGTGTATGCTTGATCTGAGGATAGCGGGTGGTGTATAGATACGCGGGTGGTGCATATAGTGCCTGGTGCACGTGTGTGTGGCATGTACCTACATATACATGTATCCCACCTGATCGTATGGTGCCTGTACTGGTGCAGGTTGTGCCTCGACATCTCTCAATAGTGCCGAGCATGGCTCACATTCACGACCACTGACCACCATGACAAACTCAGTGTTGACAGGTGCAGGAAAACTTGAATCCAAACCCATACCCTGTGTGGACCATACGTGGATTTCACATGATCACAACATGGTGCAATCGCCATCACAGGGTGTCGCCAACATCCTCCCCCCAAAAAACCAATACCCACCAGGATGGAGAAAAATTCGGCGTTGGCCTTTTGTATGGCATCTTTTTGAAAGTACGCATAGCTCACCAACACGGGCTGATGCTCTGCAGCTGTGAGCGCAATGTGTGCATGTTCTGTATGAGCGCCCTGCCGTCGTTGATCGGCTGCAAACTTTGTTTGGCCGCTCGCTGCACGGTATGCGCTGTCTATGGCATGATCGAGGTCGCTGGCATCCACAGCACTGCTGGATGACTTTATCAGGGACCGTCTATGGGACCGGTGATGGTAATCCAAGGAATGTGATCGTGATGTTCTTGCTAGGAAGACAAGGTAGGTGCTGCTGCCGGTGAAGAGCAGGATGCACAGGGCAAGCACAGCAGTATGTGGTGTGATGCCGCCGATGCTGCGACGAGGGAAGATGGATGTTTTACGTGCAAATCGTGGTGGGTGGCTGCTTGGTGATGGGGCACGCTGCATGGTGGGATGATGGGTATTTGCTGAGTGTTTTGTGTACAGTGTGGTTTGATGGAGATGGGGTTGTTGATGGTGGGATAACACTCTTGATCCCACGCACCATTGAAGGTGTATCGATGTGTATGCAATGTCTATCGCAAATTATCGTTGTTCAAATGCTGAGGCAGATGGAACTGCTGGAAAAATATGAATTACGGTTCTATTCTTTTTCTGTGGTTGCACAAGTCTAGTCTCAAAACCACAAAACCCCATGAAAAAGGTGTGGAGAATTGTAAAACAGCTTCCCTCAGCAACAGTGCACTACATCAGAAACGATTTGCGAGCAATCTTGTGGCCTCGTTGCTTGCCCGACCCACCAGGCACCCTCCCACTGCATAAACAATATCTACCCAAGCTACCACAGGTATGGGTGTGTTTTTGGGGGAAAAGTTGGGGTGGATAGAAAACACACCGTGTATGCCACATGCACTATCCTCAGGCAATACGAAGGGCTTGGCAAGACTATTTGGACACATGGAAATCGCAACCTAAACCCAAGGAAGAGGTAGAGGAGAACAACAAACAACTAGCACAAGCGCTGCAAGGTAATGATGTCCACCGTGGTGGTGGGGCCACATGCGTGGGGGGTCGGGCAGTGGCACTACCATGTGTCAGTGTTGTGTCAGTGCACATGGGCATGGCAGTGTGCATGATGGTTACTAAGATGTGTATGCGCATGTCCACGCAGGGTTTGCACAGCATGGTAGCAGTGCACTCAAGCCATACTTGCAAAACCTGTACCGAATGCGAGCGCAAGGATTTCGGGACGGAATCAAGGTGTGAATGAATGAATAGTTGAGAGGACATGCTTGGTGTTGCAGGCGTGTGATTGTGGACGGGACACATGCAGGCACAACAAAGCACAACAAAGCACAACCACAAACCACCTTGTTGCACAGGCGTTTATTTTCGGGTACCATGAGGGAGTGAAAAAGGGAGAGCAGCGTGTGCATGAAGCTGCTGAACAGATGCTCAAGGAACAATTACGTGAGAAAAAGGACGCAAACACTACCCGCCAAAGCTAGACATCACCACAAAAAAGGAATCTAGATCATCACGTGCATTTATCATCACGTGTTTTTATCACCTACGCGGTTTGTTGTGACAGAATGTTACTTTGCCTTGCCGATCGTGTGCTGCAGACGCACACATTGTGTGTTGCGCACCCAATAAGTGTGTATTTATTTTGAGGTTGGTTTACCACGGTCGTTACAATCCAGCCGCAAGCAACATGGCGAGTCTACAACGCACACCAGAAACTGATGGCAGTTTCACAACGCAGATCCACGCCAGAGAGTATAGCAATGTGCTCCCGCATGTGCACGCCTCAGACTTGCACGGTGACGCAGACTTGGAGCAGGGTCATGGCCATACCAGGACATCCACCAAGGTACGACATCCACTGAGTACACGTATAGCCAAGCACATACATAGATCATGACATCACATACACCACACAGAGAGAGGCGACCGTTGCACTGCTCCTTGGGGCGTTTGGCACTTTGGGCATTGTGGTAAGCAGGGTGATCGCGGAAGTTGGTGTTGTAGCCACGTGTTGTGCATATACAGACACACACTGCCCCAAACAACAGTATGGCGACATTGGCACATCGCCCTTGTATGTCATGAGCAGTGTGTTTAGCCAGGTGCAATTAACGAGCACTGCACTGCGTGGGGTTGTGTCCCTCATCTTTTGGTCCCAAACGTTGATATTGGTATGATGTGTATGGTGAATCATGTGGTGCAGTGAAGCTGTACATTCAATAAATAATACATGCCTTCAATTATTCCTCACTCAGATTCTCAAATACGCCATCATCGTCCTGCGTGCTGATGACAATGGCAACGGCGGTGCATTTGCACTGTATGCACAGCTCAAGCGTGGGATTAATGAAGCTGTTGACTCAACAGTCCATGATCAGGTGCAACAGTCACCTGTGGCACAGCAGCAACAGTCACCTGTGGCACAGCAGCAGCAACCTACACAGCCTGGCACATCAAGCGAGGCGCCCAGTAGGGGCAAAAAGGTTTCCAATGCTGTACGCTCCGCATGCACCACAACCCTGCATAGCAATGGATGGCGAATGCGTGTGCAGGTAGGTGGTGTGTCAGGTTGAGGGTCATTAAATATATGTGGGATGGTTTGTGATTGCTGTTGTGTGCAATTTTTTCCTAGTGTTGAATCGGTGGTGTTGTTGGCTACCACTGGTGCACACCTGTTGGCTACAACACCAAACAACGCATGATACACCCGTCACACAGCGTTCCAAAGCATATCAGCGTGCCCTGCGTATCCTTGTGGTTGTGGGTGTGGGGTTTATTTTGGGGGACGGTGTGCTCACGCCAAGTGTCTCGGTGCTGTCTGCAATAGAGGGCATTCAAATACCAGCACCCAGCGTGAGCAGAGGTATGTTATGGGACATCATGGGTTTGTTAATGGGACGGTTTTTGCAGTAATCATGGGCATTGTGGTGGTCATTGTGAGATATGGTTTCTTTACTGTGCAGCCACGTCATGGCAACCCACATACTCCTGCCACCCACATACTCCTGCCACCCACATACTCCTGCCACCCACATACTCCTACCACACAGATGTTGTTATTGCCATTACCTGCATCATCCTGTTGCTCTTGTTTTCAACACAGTTTCTAGGGACGGCCCGTATTTCGTATGCCTTTTCTCCCATTGTGCTTATCTGGTTTATGTTCAACTTTGGTGTTGGGGTGTACAACATTATCACCTATGATTCCTCAATCTTTCAAGCATTATCCCCCTACTGGCTGGTAGAGTATTTCAGGGAAGATTTTGGCCAGGGTGCGTTTTATGCTGGTGATGCATTGCTCCCTATATCACTGGTCAATCTGATGTGGTGTACTGATGTGGTTACCGAGGATGCAAGCAGACATGTTTTGCATTCACGCACATCACAGCATGGCGCTCCTTGTCCTCTGTCCTTTTGTCATTTACCGGTGTGGAAGCACTTTTTGCTGATTTGGGACACTTTAACCGAGCAACCATGCGCCTGTCAAGTATGACACTGGTGTGGCCATGCCTCACCATTACCTACCTGGGACAGGCTGCATACTTGATGGTATGTATCCATCCATGTGTGCAAAGTACAAGACGGTAGCATTGGCTCCTGCCTGTTGTGTACAATGTGTATGAAACATGTGGCTCATGCTTTTCGTATGCTATATGCATACACAATGTGCCAGTATCCCTAGTATCCCTGCTTGTGTTGATGCACCTCATGGTTGTCCCCCTCCCACTACAGCAAAATCCACAAGACGTGGCCACCACATTTTACGCCAGTCTGCCCAGTGGCACATTTTGGCCCATGTTCATCGTAGCAACACTGACCACTGTGGTGGCATCGCAGGCACTCATTTCTGCTGTGTTTAGCATCATCATGCAAGCAATATCACAGGTATGTATATATGGGGGTGTAACGGGAGTATGTGACTCTCACGTGGCGCCTTTTCTTTTCCACCACCACAACACCACCACCACCACAAACACCTTCACAGGGATTTTTCATGCCAGTCCACGTTAAGCATACCAATGCAAAGCATCAAGGTCAAGTGTATATCAACATTATGAATTGGGTGTTGGCCGCCTTGTGTATTATTGTAGTTATTGCATTTCAGACCAGCACAAAACTTGGTCAAGCATACGGTATGTTGATTTGCTGTCAGGGTGAGCATGTTGATTGTGAATACCGAATGTGAATTGCGCATGTGAATTGTTGGTTGCTGTCACTACAACCACCTGTCAACTACAACCACCTGTCAACTACAACCTATTCTCAACACCGCACAGGGCTGGCGGTGAATGCTGACATTATCATCACCACGTGCCTCATGACACTGGTAGGTCCATGACCACTTGGGTCATGTGCAATGACGTGTTGATTGTGCAACCTGTGGGTTTCCGTCTTATTTATTATCTGTCCTATTTATTATCTGTCTTATTTATTATCCGTCTTATTAGTTCCATCATATTGGTTTGCTTATGAACACCGCTTCATTTTGTTGCACAGGTCATGCTGTTTACATGGAAGACACAGTGGCCATTGGCGGTGTTGTTTTTCCTTGTGTTTTTTGCCATAGAGGGCCTCTACTTGTCATCCTCACTCCTCAAGGTACGCTGTAGTATCACACAGTATCATACATATGGTATAGCTACTGTGTGTTTTTGTGTTATGTGTTTGTATGTGTTTGTATGCGTGGTTGGCAATGTACACCATGCATGCCCACAGGTTCCCAATGGTGGTTGGTTTCCACTTGCATTGGCGGCTGTGTATGGCCTGCTCATGATGACCTGGTATTACGGCACCAGCAGGAAAAAGCGTTATGTTGAGAAAAACACCGTGGTGCTTGATGTACGTGGGGTCTGCTGCATGTGTTTACAATACACCGTTTGCGAAAAACCCTACACACATACTCTCGCTGCAACCCTCGCCCTCCTCCTCCTCCAGGACCTCATTGACTGGCAACCAGAGCAACTGGACACTGTGCATAATACCTTGTACGGAGAACGCTTGTTGCACCGCGCCACTGGCCACATGTTGCAGCAAACCAACGGCGTGGGGCTGTTCTTTTCCCCCCAGCTGCATGGTACACCACAGACCCTGGTGGACTTTGTTGCACGGTTCAAATCCGTTCCCAAGCTCACCTTTGTGGTGACCAATAGGTATGGTCAAATCTCATGCAACAACATGAGAAAAGAGGTTGACAGCTTGTTATTACGCATGCATACTACTCCAATGCAACCACAACACCAATGCAACCACAACACCAATGCAACCACAACACCAATGCAACCACAACACCAATGCAACCACAACACCAATGCAACCACAACACCAATGCAACCACAACACCAATGCAGCCACAACACCAATGCAACCACATGCACCACCAGGTTTGTGAGTGTGCCATATGTACAAGACGATGACCGTGTGCTTATCGAACCTCTGACCATTCCCGGCTTCTACCATGTTGTGGCACGCTATGGCTACATGGAAAAGATACAGCAAAACGATGAATTTGCGAGGAGGTACTGTATCTGTGTGTGTGTCTGTGTGGAATGAACAAGCTCTCACGCGAATCACAGCAATCCTCCTTTCTTGATGTATCACTGCAATCCTCCTTTCTTGTTATGCCCCACAGGATTGTCAATCAGCTGCGAGCCCTCCTTACAGATGCCCTGTATGGCTTGGGAAGCAGTGGTGCACCCTCACAGCAATCCTCACTGACATCAGCAGCAGCTGGACCAGCACCTGCCCTTGCTGAGCAGCACAACACCACTGCACAGCAGCATTCCACTGCCTTGTCTGCTGCTGCTGAGGAACTTGCTGCTGCACCTCTGTTTGCAGGCAAAACACGACCGGCCACTGAAAAGCGTACTGAAAAGCATGCAGGCAGTGAGGTTGAGACCGTGCAAGTGGGGACCATGCAAGTGGGGACCATCAAAGAGACATTCACAGAGGTTGTTGACACGCAGGTGACCACCAAACCCAAGTCTCTGGACCTGCAAAAGGTCCCCCCGGCTCCCGTCGTGGACAGGGTTTGGGGTCAGCCAGCAACAGGAAGCAAGCCCACCTTTGCCCACACCAGCGCCCCACATACCAGCGCCCCACACACCAGCGCCCCATATACCGCGACAGGCCACCCCTCCATCAGCGCATGGAGCAGGACATCGCCGTTTAGTGGGTCCATGTCATCGTTACCCATGCATGGCCTTCCTACACCAGTGGTGCTGCGTCATGCATCGCTCCCACAAGATACCGTGTTGGAACCAGGTATGTGAAATGGAGAATATGAAGAGGAACATATGTGCTAGCTCTGCCTGTCACTTGGGAATTTGGGGCACACTGTACAACCTGTTGCCTGCACACCTACACCCACAGGTTTGCAGCAGGCCCAGCTGCAGCGCTTGGCTCTGAAACGAGAGTTGCAGCGTCTCCAAGAGGTGCAGGCTGATTTTGTGTATGTCTTTGGACTGTCATACATCCGTGCAGCACCCAAGGGTGGCAAAGTGCGCACGTGGCTGCGACGCATGCTGATTGAGGTGTGCTTTACGTTTCTCGCGCGCAACCTGGGTGCTTCTGCGTACCGCGAGTTTCATGTCCCCTGCGACGCCTTTGTGGAGCTCGGGGCAGTGTGTGAGATGTAGTAGCAGCAATAATTCCCACTGTGCAGCAGTTTGCTTTGGCAGGGCCCACGTGCGTGTGCATCACGTAGTGTTGCCGCATGTTTTTCACTTGTACAAGAATTTAACACGCCATTCTCAACACCTGTGTCGTTGACCTTGTTTACAAATGAAAACGTGCAACTCTTCCTACATTGCACATTGTCAATCAAATGCAACGGCCCTAACACGCTCCTTCTTTCACATCAAAACACCCAAAATGCAAAACACTGTCAAACTGAAAAAAAGCCAATGATCCTACACCGACACGAGCTGTCTCTGCTGTGGCGCAAGTCCCACGGCTCCCCCAGCCCCTTCCCCCTGCATCCACCTGGCCAGCTGCCTCGAAATCGCCTTATCATGCCGCTGCAGCGTATCCTCCACTTGCTCCAATACGGAATGCACGGGGTCCAACTTGCTCGACCATCCTTCCAGCACCAGCGTTGTCATGAGCACCGCGCACACATTCCCTGGCAGGGACACTTTGTATCGGCGCACGAGCTCCAGTGCAGCGGCCATTGCATCGGACCCATTGCTAAACCGTGTTTGTTCCCATGATTCTGCTGATTTGAGTTCTGAAAAGTGACGTTCACATTCCTGTATAAAGCCCTGCGTATCGGTGCAGGCTTGCTCGTCACCGGCAAATGCCAGGGTGTACTTGCCTGTGGTGAAGGAGTGTTTTTCTTGGGTTTGGGGGGTGTACGGGTATGCAGGGGTTGACATAGTGCGCACAGTCATGGCTGTTTTCCATCATCATGTGGGTGTAGTACCATCATCATATGCACATGCACAAACATGACAACACCACATACCACCCACATACCACCCACATACCACCCACATACCACCCCCCCACACACCCCCATACCAATATCATGCCCATCCAAATTCACCAGCCCATGAAACAACCCGAGCATGTTTTCCTGGTCCCTAGGTGTCAACCAATTGGCCATACCCACATCCAGCAGCACGAAATGGGGCTCCAGCATGTATGTGGGACCCTGTCCTCGAACAAGTCGCACGGCTTCGTATGGGAGACGCTTCAGTGGGTTGCGAGGGGGCTGGAGACGTACGAGAATGTTGCCGGGGTGGAGATCTGTGTGAGGGAGGAGGCGGCGGCGCAGGGTGGGTGTGGGTAGGATGAGGGTGCATGTAAACACACACACACACACATACAACACGCACACGCACACATACAACATGCACACAATGTACATTGTGCGTCATGACACACTCTCCCCAACATGGGTTGATGCACCCGCACCGGACGCCACATACACACCCACCCATGCTCCACCACAATACACACACCCGCATGTATCAAATTATCCACCAGCATCATTTGCAAAAACGCCTCACAGCCCATCGTTGCCAGCTGTGCACTGTATTGGCCCCCCGGCCCCTTGGCCACATAGTCAGACACCAACGATCCCTCTTCATACGTCTCCACCAACACCTCGGGGGACACGAGTGGGTAGATGGGAAAGGGAAAGTGGACATTCGGGCTACGGCGGAAATTGTAGGCAAATTGCCACAGGTGTAGTGCTTCCAGTGTGAAATCAACTTGTTCGCGAAGTGGTGCAGCAAATTGTCGCAGGCTTTCTTCGAGGCGGAGGTGGGAGAGCATGGGGAGCTGTGGGGGTGTTTTGGGGGCGGTTGTGTAGGGGGGGGAGTGGGGTTTGTTTGCAGTGGTGTGTGTAGACAATGGTGTGTGTAGACAATGGTGTGTGTAGACAATGGTGTGTGTAGACAATGGCGTGTGTAGACAATGAATCACTACAGTGATGTGTAGGAGAATGCACATGCATAGCACACTCGTACACACCCATCACCCACCCACCATCATCACTCACCCCAATACAACATACCTGTGCTGCAATGTGTGCTGCCAACATCATGAGTGCAAAATCACGTTCAATAGCCAGCGTAACACCAGGATGACGAACCTGTATATATAGGGGGGAGTGTATATTGTGGTTATGGCAGGTACAAAGGAGAATACACAGTGGGTATGCACAAAGGAGAATACACAGTGGGTATGCACAAAGGAGAATACACAGTGGGCATACAGTGGGTGTGACAGGCACACACGTGGATACACAATGGGTATGCAAAATGATTGTAGAGAGAAGAGAGAGAAGCCCCCACACTTCCCCCTGACCGCCCCCCCCCACACGCCCCCCCCCACACGCCCCCCCCCACACGCCCCCCCCCTCTTTTCCCACACACACCTTGACTGCAACAGTGCGTCCCTCCTTGACCCCTGTATACTGGGCTCCCCTGGGCCCCACCACTGCCTTGTATATCTGCCCTATACTCCCACTGGCAATGGGTGTTGGGTCAAATTCAGCAAACAGGTCGTGTATGGGGCATCCAAAGGAATTGAAGAATGCTGCCTCTGTGTGACTGTGTGAGAGGGGTGTGTGTGAGAGAGGGGTGTGTGTGTGAGGGGTGTGTGTGTGAGAGGGGTGGGTGAGTGAGAGGAGTGGGTGAGTGTATGTGAGGGGTTGATTGGGGGCATGCACAGAGCGCATGAATATGCACAGAGACAGCAGTAAGTACGAATTCACACAGCATCACTCTGGTCATCAGCATGCTCCACCATGACCCCCCCCCCTCTCTACCTGTATGCATGCGAGGGTGCTTGTGTTTGCAATTTCGCCAGCTCTGCACACATGTCCCGAGGAAACAAATCAGCACGTGTTGCAGCCCATTGCCCCCACTTTATAAACGCAGGCCCACTGGATTGCAATGCCACACGCAGCCATGCCATCCATGCCTCCCGCCCCACATTGTACAATAGCGCGAAGGGTGCGGTGGCGAGCAGGGGGCCGAAAATAAATGACAGTTGAAACACACGAAACAGGGATGCCAGTGCAAAACGCAATTCTTGGATGACCGTGCGTGGTGGATGGTCGGCGGTGTGTGCATGGAGCAACTGTGTGATGATGGTTGATGATGGCGTTATGAAAAGGACAACACAGCAAGCAGCACCACACCATCCCCCAGCACCACACCATCCCCCAGCACCTGTATAGTGTCAGCAGGGGGCCCCGTGGTCAAAAAGCATTGCGCCAAGTAGCCATCCTTGCGCAGCATCTGCGCCAGCAATAAAGGCAACCCCCGGTGCACATTGCCTCCGACCGTGTACATGGCATTTAGGATAGCAACACGCGTGTCGAATCCCGGCCGCAAAAACCATTCACGACTGGGCAGCCGCGACCAGGGAATGGCGAGGGATGTGCGCACCCCAGGCAGGGTCCACGAAATGGATGTGGTTGCCCATGATGGCCAACCTGTGCCGCAGCCTGCCTGCTGCAGCGCCAACCACAGTGCTTTTGCTCCACCATGGAAGTAGGCGTTGCCCGTGTGCCAGGTGGAGACTGCGAGCTGGTGGCTGCGCAAGAGGGCGGCATGCACTTCCGCCGAGAGCATCCCCGAGTGGTATGCGTGATGTGACTGGAATCGCAGGGTGCGCAGGGTGTGGGCAGTATGCTGATGGGCGATGGGGCGGCGGGCGTGCATCATTGTGTTGTAGTATGCTGTGTGCTGCAGCATGGCTGTACGGTCGGCCATGCCCCGCAGGCTTGGCAGCTGTTGTGAGTGCGCCAGAAACGACGCACCAAACAGGCGCGCCAAGGTGTTGGCTGTGTTTTGGTGACGCATAGCGTGGCTTACGTGCACGGTGTGGTTTTGTTTGGAGCGAGGATCGAGGGGGTTGAGTGGTGGTGTACGAGGGCTTTTGAGTGAATTGGTTTTCAGTTTGTTATAAGATGGGCTGTAAGCACATGCTGGGATGGGTTTGGAGAGCAATGTGGCAGGGAGGCGTGAATATCCACGTTGATGCAATGGTATCTGTTGTGTGTAGCTAGCTGTATGTGGTTGGGGGTTGGGTATCTGTACAAGTTAGAGCATGCAGTTTGTTTCTTGCATGTGGGGATCGATTGTTGTAAATGTGGAAGTTAATGTTGATGGTTCCGGGCAGGCCTGCCTAGGTCTGTTTTTAGTTTTGCAAAAAAAGCATCCTGCAACATAGTCTGATACGTCACAAAACATCAAGTCCCTACCAAGTCAAACTTGTTTAGACACAGCACTACTTGATGGTGTTGAAGCGTAAGACATCCCGGACACATAGCGCTGCCCCCACAAATATTCCAACCCAACGGGAGTATTCAAAATTCCTCCCACATGTGGACAAGCATGTATTGCAGCAAGACGCGGACATTGAGGCTGCAGAGGGGCATGGCAAGGAATCATCAAAGGTTGCAAGAGAAGAGTGCTATATATCAGCGCACTAGACTCCTCAACAACATCGTCACACCATACAGATTGCTGCATTCGGGTTGCTGCTGATACAGGCGTTTGGAACCCTTGGCATTGTGGTATGTGTCTGATTACCTGTTTGGCTGCATTAACCAGAAGCTGCGAGTGTGGCATCTATGTGTACACCTCTACACCCGCCACAGTATGGCGACATTGGCACATCCCCGCTCTACGTACTCGCCAGTGTGTTTAATCAGGTCGACCTCAACAAGAACAACCTGTATGGTGTCATATCATGCATTTTTTGGAGTCAGCTGCTCCTGCTGGTATGTTTGCTATGTACGCTGATGAGCTGTAGGAGTGCTGCTGCTTGCTACACACATGCTGCTTGCTACACACACACACACATGAAGATACACAATATGTATATGATCACCCCCCCCAAATGTGTACTCCCAGGTGATCAAGTATGGACTCATTGTGTTGCATGCAGATGACCACCGCAATGGTGGTGCATTTGCACTCTACGCACAACTCAAGCGCGGCATTGACGAAGCCATTGCTGTCAAACGTGGCATGCAAACAGCAGCAGTGTCACAGCCAACAGCAACAGTGTCACAGCCAACAGCAGTGTCAACAGCAGAAACAATAGACAAGGCAGCAATCCCAGCTGATAATACACCACAGGTGGGACCACAAGCACCACTGGAGCATGCAGGGTCGGCACAGCAACCAATAGCTGTGAAATCAGGAGGGGAGGAGTTGCTGCCGTCTGACTTGGCGTTGGCTACCTACAATGAAGATCGTGCACGGGCAACACAGATGATGGGCAACATATTTCGGTCAACATGGAACCCAACAGGGTGGCGATCCCGCATACAGGTTAACTGGTTGTTGCGGAACAGTTGCATGTGTCTGTCTTCTTTTGTTGCGGAACAGTTGCATATTCTTTTGTTATGAACATACTTGCGCATCAGCAACACAACACACACATCAACACAGCACACACATCAACGACACACGCATCAACAACACACGCATCAAACAACAGGCGACTGGCTTTTACCAGCGGTGTTTACGCATCTTTGTGGTTGCTGGTGTGGGCTTCATCATGGGGGATGGTGTGTTGACACCCAGCATGTCTGTGTTGTCTGCTGTGGAGGGCATCCAAACCCCAGTACCAAACATCAGTCGAGGTACTGCAGGACAATGTCTTGTGTACCACATTGGTGGTCATGTATATGTATTGTATATGGTGGTCACGTATGTGTATTGTATATGTATACATATATATATTTGGAAATATACACAACTGAATGGTACCCAACTGAATGGTACCCAACTATGCATGGTACCCAACTCTATCCCCTTTTCATTCACACAGATGCCATCATCGCCATTACCTGTGTCATCCTCTTGTTACTGTTCCTGGTTCAGATGTTGGGCACTGCCAAAATATCCTATGCATTCTCCCCTGTTGTGTTTATCTGGCTCATCTTCAACATGGTGTGTGGCATCATCAACATTGTGTCCTATCAGCCAGGCGTTTTTAGTGCGCTGTCTCCCTATTGGGCGTTTACATACTTGGTGGATGATTTTGGCCAGGCATGGCTCTCCCTGTCATCCATTTTGCTTTCATTCACTGGTGTGGAGGCCCTCTTTGCAGACCTGGGGCACTTCAACCGTCCAAGTATCCAGCTGTCATGCTTTTTCATTGTTTTTCCATGCGTCACATTGACCTATTTGGGACAGGCTGCGTATTTGACGGTATGGGTGCGTGGTGGTGGTTGGGTGGTGTGTTTGGGTGGTGGTTTGCAGTAGTGGTTGTTGTGTATATATGTGTCATCATGTACAAATGCCATCATGTACAATCAACCCACCACAGCAAAACCCACAAGACGTGGCCAATACATTTTATGCCAGTCTGCCCAGTGGCACGTTTTGGCCTATGTTTATCTTTGCAACGCTTGCCACTGTGGTGGCATCGCAGGCACTCATTTCTGCTGTGTTTAGCATCATCATGCAAGCAATATCACAGGTATGTATATATGGGGGTGGTACGTGGGGGTATGTGTGTGAGTGTTACCTGTTGCTTTTTTCCACCACCACAAACACCCCCACCACCACAAACACTACTATAGGGATTCTTCCCTCGCTTTCATGTGGTGTACACTAATGCAAAGCATGTAGGGCAAGTGTACATCAACGTAATCAATTGGCTCATGGCATGTTTGTGTATAATCGTGGTCATTGCCTTTAAGACAAGCACCAACTTGGGCCAAGCATACGGTATGTTGAATTGCTCGGAGCTTGAATTGCTGTCAGAGTGAGCATGTTGATTGTGAATGAGGAATGTGGATCACGCATGCGAATCATTGGTTGCTGCTACAACCACCTGTCAACTACAACCACCTGTCAACTACAACCTATTCTCAACATCACACAGGGCTGGCGGTCAATTTTGATTTAATCATTACCACATGCCTCATGACACTGGTACGAAAAGAATATGACTATGGTTTGTACCTGCCTACATTCCCCCACTGTTCATGCCCGCACCATCATCCCTCCTCATTCTAGCACCATCATCCCTCCTCATTCTAGGACCATTATCCCTCCTCATCACACACACAGATTATTCTTTTTGTGTGGCGCATGCGATGGCCAGTCGCAGTTGTGTGGTTTCTGGTCTACTTCACAATCGAGGGTCTGTATTTGTCCTCATCGCTCCTCAAGGTGTGTGTGTGTGTGTGTGTGTGTGTGTGTGTGTGTGTGTGTGTGTGTGTGTGTG
>VFQP010001479.1_pt1 | contig 31265 bp, 20 predicted proteins | sample 3512351 | NCBI WGS metagenome assembly VFQP01 (sample SAMN10412372, study PRJNA504923) | tailings metagenome | isolation source: Relicate 1 Philex TSF1 revegetated site | place: Philippines: Tuba, Benguet | collected 2017-08-29
TGCCAGGCTTCGATTTCAGGTCGTACCATGATTCTTTCAAGGTGCGAAGGAACTGATAACGCAGGTTTAGCTGCTGACTGTTGAATTCATCGCGAAACAGATAGTTGCCATTGAATGGTTCCTTTTTCTTATCAGTAAGGGCATTGATAGGATAAGTATACCTGACTTCATCACCACCAAGGTCAAACTCAGGCCAGCCATTTTTCCAAACCACAGGAGCCATAAAAGTTTCCCTGCCTGTATTATAGTAATCACCCTCATATGGTCTGCATGCCAAAAATATTCCCCACCACTTACCATCTTTTCCTTCTACAAAGTCGGCATGTCCTGCAGTGGTAATTGGATTTTTTCTTGTAGGATCCAGCTGTCTTTGTGTGAGGATTGGATTTTTTTCATAAGAAATAAATGGGCCTTCGGGCGATTTACTTCTGAATACCACTTCCGAATGGTTATAACCTGTACCACCTTCTGCACAGATCAAATAATACCAGCCATCTTTTTTAATGATATGCGGTCCTTCGATCCATACTGGTTTTTTGGCCATATCAGTTCCGCCATTAATCAGCAGTTTTTCTTCACCAACCACTTTCAGGTTCACCGGATCAAATTCGAACATTCTAATGGTGCGGTGTCCATCATGTGCCGATATGTTATTGGGAGGAATACTATTAAAGGTGATATAAGCTTTCCCATTATCATCAAAGAAAAGAGAAGGATCTATTCCATTCACCTGTGGTAATTTTACCGGATCACTCCAGGGGCCTTTTGGATCTTTCGCAGTGATGACAAAGTTTCCGAGTTTACTTACTTCAGTGCACACGATATAAAATGTACCATTATGATAGCTGATGGAAGGAGCAAATAACCCTCTTGAAACGCCAGCGCCTTCCAGGTTCAGTTGTTCTGGCCTGTTCATGGCATATCCAATCAGTTTCCAGTTCAGCAAATCTTTGCTGTGGAATAATGGTAATCCCGGGTAATAGGCAAAAGAGGAGTTGACAATATAATAATCATCGCCAGCCTTGCAAATGCTGGGATCTGGATAGTAACCAGCAAGAATAGGATTCTGAAAGGATTGTGCTTCTGCCTGCAGCAGCAGGAAACTGGCAATCAGAAAGGAAATTAACTGTTTCTTCATGGTATATGAATTGATCGTATCTATGATTGATAAGGTTGAATGGTTCTGATCGAGCCATCTGGTTCATGTATCAGTTCTGTGACTTTAATACAGCGTAAATGTGTAATGCCCTTACTCAGACTACTATCATGGTAGAAGAGGTACCACTTATCGTTAAAGGCACAAATCGAATGGTGAGATGTCCACCCAATCACAGGCTCAAGAATTCGTCCGCCATAGGTAAATGGACCATACGGATTATCTCCAATGGCATAACAGAGATAATGGGTATCGCCTGTAGAGTAGGAGAAGTAATATTTTCCGTTGTGTTTATGCATCCAGGATGCCTCAAAGAACCGACGGTCATTATCTCCATTGCGTAATGGTCTGCCCTGTTCATCAGTAATGATCAGATCTTTAGGTGTTTCTGCAAACTCAAGTAAGTCGGAGCTCAGCTTAGCTACTTTGGCGCATAAAGCGGGTTCATGGTCTTGTGGCAGGTGTGCAGTTGGTCCTTCTCCTGCAGCCATAAAACTGCCCGTTCTCCATCTTTGTAACTGACCTCCCCAAATACCTCCAAAATACATATAGTATTCTCCATCATCATCTTGAAATACTGCGGGATCTATCGAAAAACTATCCTTAATAGGTGTTGGTTGCGGAATGAAAGGACCCGTGGGTGAATGGCTGGTTGCAACCCCGATCCTGAAAATGCCATCATGATCTTTGGCTGGAAAGAAAAGATAATAAGTGCCATTTTTTTCTGCAGCATCCGGCGCCCACATTTGCTGACTGGCCCAGGGAACATCTCTTACATGAAGTGCTATCCCATTATCAACCGCTTCTCCATCTGGACTGTCCATGGAAATTACATGATAATCTTCCATAGCGAAATGACTACCCAGGTCATCAAAAGGAATATTTGATTCAATATCATGGGAAGGGTATATATAGATCTTACCATTGAAAACATGTGCCGATGGATCAGCAGTATACAGGTGCTTCACCAATGGTTGGGAAATGGCTTTTTTATTCAGTTCATTAAAGTCAATATGATCAATTGCTTCTTCTGGCATTTTTTTTAATTTTTCGGGTTATTGATCTCTTCTAGCTTTGAGGTCGGTTTCTATATTTGTTTCCATTTTTTTGTCGATCTCATAGAGGAATAGTAAAGCTGTTCCAATCAAAAATGGAATAGCAGGGAATAGGCTGACCAATAATTTGATACCATTGATAGCAGATTCTGGTTGTAATGATTCACTGTTTGGAACATAATGATACATGCCGAGGATAGCCGCCAGAAGGGCGCTTCCTATGCTTAGCCCCCCTTTTAATCCAACCATCATGGCCGAAAAAATAATTGCCGTGGCTCTTCTGCCATTTTTCCATTCGCTATAATCTGCTACATCGGCTATCATAGCCCAAAGCAGAGGGATAGTGATGCCATAGAAGAATCCATGTAATATCTGTGACAGGAACATTAGCTTTACTGAAGTAGGAGGGAAGAACAGGAATAAGAGGATGAAAAGGGTGGAGATGAATAGGGCAATGCCAAATACGTTTCGCTTGCCATATTGATCAGCATACCGTTTGGAAAGTGTTATGCCTACGATCATGAAAATGATGCCGCCAGCATTAAATAACCCGAATCCGGCAGATACAGGATCATCCCCAAAAAGATTCATTCCGATCCCCTGCAAAGATGTTAAAATAGGTGTGACAAAACTTGTCAGACTTTCTTTATCAACATAGTTTTTAAAATAGTACACATATGATCCACCTTTCATGGCAAGGGTAATGAATACCAGTGTGGTTAATAATAACATAAGTACCCAGGGACGATTTCGGAAAAGATCACCAATATCTTCTTTCAAACTTGACCTTTGTTCCGGTTTGGGTACGATTCTCTCCCTGGTAGTGAAAAAAGTAATGATCAGCATGATGGTGCCTATAATTGCTAGCCAGGTCATTACAGATTCTATCCCTGCTGCCTTATTACCATTACCCGCGGTTTCGATGATTGGTAGCATGAATACCTGCACAAAGAACTGTGCAAACATTACTGCTACGAAACGGTAGGCAGACATGCTATTCCTTTCCTTCATGCTGCCGGTTATTACACCACTTAAGGCAGAATACGGTAGGTTATTGGCAGCATATAACAGGAGTAGCAAAGTATAAGTAACGACTGCGTATATTACTTTTCCTTTGTAAGAAAAATCCGGTGTACTGAATGCCAGTAAGGCAATTACTCCCAAAGGAATAGCTGTCCATAGTATCCAGGGCCTGAATTTACCCCATCTTGAATTTGTTCTGTCGGCTAGCGCGCCAATTACCGGATTAAAGGCAAAAGCAGCTACAAGCCCTACTGTCAGCATCAGTGCAGAAGCATGGTTAGGTTCCAGTCCGTATATGTCTGTATAAAAATACGCGAGGTAGGTCATGAGCGTCTGAAAAACAAGATTGGCTGCCAGATCACCTAAACTGTAACCCACTTTTTCCAATACAGATAATTGTTCTGAAGGAGTTTTTACCATCATGGTTGTTTTAATTGTATTAGTTCCTTTTAAAGTTCATACCAGCTTCTATCACCTTAAAAAAAGCAGGTTTAGGCTTGTTTTCTCTATCAAATAAAAGCGGGTAGTTAGTTCTTCCTCTAACAGGCCATCCATTGAGCCAGCTTTGTGCATCATTAACGCCCCAGAAAGTTACCCTGCTGATCTTATCTCGGTGTTTAAGGAATAGTTTGAACAGATTCTCATAATCACTGGCTAACTGCTGTTGAACACTATCTGGAAGTCCATTTACATAAGGGTTCATCGATGGATCTTCTCGCATACGTTGGTTTACATCTGCCCCTTGAAAATTTCTGGGTAACACTTCAATATCTAATTCGGTGAACATTACTTTGAGTCCCATGGCCGCATATTGCAGAATACTTTCCTCAATATCTTTAAAAGGAACTTTGCCAACATGCCAATGCCCCTGAATACCTACACCATCTATACGAACACCGGCATCTTGTATTTTTTTCATTAGCCGGATACAGCCTGCTCTTTTTGCGGGTTGTTCATTGTTATAGTCATTATAATATAGTTCCGACTTGGGACTGGCTTTGGCTGCCAGCCTGAATGCATCAGTTACAAAATCATCACCCAGCTTATTCAGGAAAATAGATTTGCGCATGGTGCCATCTTCATTGAGGGCTTCATTTACAACATCCCATGAAACTACCTGGCCATCATATCTTTTGGCTACTGTATTGATATGTTCTTCAAAGAAAGTTCTGAAGGAATCAACATTTTTAATATTTCGGGCAAATACGGGTAGCTGACTATGCCAGATTAAGGTATGGGCATTGATGCCAATATGGTTCTTCTTACCATATGTGACTAATTTATCTGCCAGGTCAAAATTATATTCATTCCATTGTGGGTGTATCACTTCTGCCTTCATGATATTTTCCGGCGTAACCACATTAAACTGTTGTCGGATTAATTTGTCTGTAACAGGATCTTTCTCCTCAATTTGAGGGGTATTCATGGCAGTACCAATAGTGAAATCCTTTTTAAAAACGTCTTTTAATGAAGCAATCTGCTGTTGAGCAGAATCGCCTTGCTTGTTGCTGGAAAATGCTATCCATATAGCAGTGCCGCAAAGCATCGGGAATACAATTTTTCGAATCATGATCAGTATTTTACGGTTTAATGGTTTCAGGTGGTCCCAGGTAACTTTGTTTAATGGTATTGAATCCGGCCACTATCTTTTGCAGTACTACTGCAGGTGATACCATCCAGTATTTAATAACATGCCTGCCAGCCGTTTTAAGCTGATGGCTACTGGATTTTATGATGATATTCTCAGATACCCATTTATTCCAGATACCGCTAATATTATTCTTATCTTCTTTATTAATGCTGAATACCTGTGGTTGCTCATCGTCTACCGATATAGCATATTGTAATCCTTCCTCGGTACCATGAAAATTAAGGGTGGGGGAGAAATGCGCCTGAATAGTTAGTTTTCCTGTATCGTAGGTATACACTTCATATTCTACCGAAGGTGATCCGTTTCCAGGTTTCTGCTCCCTGGCTGTAACAGGGAATGTTGTTATGGCCGAACTGCTTCTTCCCAGGTCGGGTATGGTTTTCCAGGTGATACCATGGGTATTATTCGCTTTGGTATAGTGATGTGCATTGATGGATATCCCCCTTTCCTCATCCTGGTAGAAAACATTTTTCGTGGTGTTGATAGGGATAACGGCTTTTCTGGTAGATGGCGACATACTACCACTTGCCTTCCTTTCTGCGATTGAGTCTGCCGGAACATATTTTACCAAAGGCATTCTTTGTCTGATAGGCTGTTGCCAGTAAGTATATCCAATATGTGTTTGGCTCATCATGTGATTCCATTTGCCGTTGTTCATACGATGATATTCCAGTGTAATCAGTGAATCAGTTAAGTACAATTGTTGTACCGTGTTGGCATAATGATTTGTGATGGCAGATTTCTGCTGATAGGCTTCTCTGTTTAATGCTACATGATAGTACATGTCATGTAGGTTTGAACATGCTTTAATAGGATGTAGTACTAGTTGGAAAAATGCATCATGATAACGTGCAGGTAATTGTTGCCGGATATGTTCAGCCTGCTCGTATAGTTGTTTGTATTGTTTAACAACGGATGGCCATTCTTCAAAGTTGAAACTATAGGTTGTAGCATCCAGTAGTTCGGGTTTTCGTCGGCCGTTGATCTTTGCGTATTGGGCAAGGAGTTCTCCTATTTCTCTGGCATAGTCAGGCCCAAACTGTGAGGCTGCCCAGTTATTTGTATATGATTGGATGTCTTTTTCACTAATCCGCTCTGGATTCCAGGCATAATCGAGGAAAAAAGAGATGGGTAGTTCCATGGGTTTGATATCACCCACATTCACTATCCAGATATTTTTAACATCATATTCCCAGGCAAGGTTCATTTGCTCCCATATTCTAGGAAGGGGATTTGTATTCAGCCATTTATAGTTCCTTGGGCCACCTACATAATCGAAATGATAGTAAATACCATAGCCACCTTTTCTTTTCTTGTCTGATGTTTTTGGTAGTTTTCTCAGGTTACCCCAGTTATCGTCGCAGAGTAGGAGGGTTACATCGTCGGGGACGCGCATGCCTTTGTCATAATAATCCTGTACCTCTTTATATAGTGCCCACAGTTGTGGGGTTTGTTCAGCTGGCTTTCCGGTAATATCAGCAATGATTTTTCGCTGGTCTTTTACAATCCTTTCAAGTAATGCCGTAGCTGTTTCACGCGACATGGGCTCATCGCCATCACCACGCATACCAACGGTCACTATTTTTTCATTCCAGGCACGTTCCATGCCTTTTTTCCAGAATGCCTGTAAGCCAGATTCAGTACTGTCATAATTCCATTTTGCACCCTTTCCCTCATATTTCCATTCTTCATGGGCACGCATGAGAGGTTCATGGTGTGAAGTGCCAATGACAATGCCATACTCATCGGCCATTTTGATATTGAGTGAGTCGTCGTAGTAAAATGCATTACCCCACATAGCCGGCCACAGGTAATTGGCTTTTAACCGAAGCAGCAGTTCAAATACTTTTTCGTAGAAGAGGTGATTAAAGCCACCAAATTTTTCTTTCGTCCAGCCTGAAAGGGCAGGTGCTTCGTCATTGATGAATATACCGCGATATTTTACCTTGGGAGCATCGGCAATGACCACTTTGGGGTTGATATAAACAGATGTATGTTGTTGTACAGGAACATCAGCCCACCAATACCAGGGCGACACACCAATTTGCTTGGAGAGTTCAAAAATTCCATAAGCCGTACCTCTTCGGTCACTTCCTGTAATGATTAAATCCTGCTGAATACTTTGTATCCTATAGGCTTCCCATTTATTTTTCAGATCCCTGGATATTTCAACATGACGTTTGCTTAGTTCTTGTATTATAACTGACTTGTCAAGACTACCGATGATGATATGAGTCTTGAAACCAGTTGACTTCTTGTTAAGAATAGGTGTCTGGTATCCGGTAACAGATGCGATATCGGCCTGAAGTAGTTCGGCAGATCGTTTCACCAATGCATGATCCTGACTATCTACAACAATGCAGGCATGATTGAGATCGATGCTGGTTTTGGCAGATGATAATAGTTGTCCTTTGCCGGTAACAGACAATAGGGCAAAAGTTATGGCAAGGAAAATCGTTTTTTCCATGATGGCATGTTTACTGGTCGTATATTCTTACAACAGGAAATGCCTGTTGTGATCAATTAAAACCCTATGCTGTTACCTCCATCTACACGCAATACTACTCCGGTAACATAACTGGCATTACTGCCAGCCAGGTATGATGCTGCATTGGCAATATCTTCTGGTTGCCCCATAATACCCATCGGTGTTCTTCCAAATACCTTTGCTTTTCTTTCGGGATCACTATCCAGGGCTTTGGCAGTCATATCTGAATAAATAAATCCCGGGGCAATTGCATTCACCCTGATTCCCTTGGGCGAAAGCTCAACCGCCATGGCTCTTGTCATACCATCGATAGCTGTTTTACTGGCGCTATAGGCAATCACTTTAGGCAATCCATACTGAGCTGCCATTGAACTGATATTGATGATGGAGCCCGAACCCTGAATCAGCATATGTTTAACCACTTCTCTGCTGAGTGCGAATACGGCACACACATTGGTGGTTATAATGCGTTGAAATTCCTCATCTGTTACTTCAGTGAATTCTTTTTTTTGATTAATCCCTGCGTTGTTCACTAATACATCAATTCTTCCAAATTGCTGGATGATATTGTTTACCATAGCTGGAATCTCTGTGAGTGTACCCAGGTCACAGCTGTATGTATGGCAATTATTTCCCAAAGCAGCTTTAGCCTTTTCCAGTTTACTGGTATCACGCCCAACAATGATACAGGTCATTCCATCCTGAATGAATCGGCTGGCTATGGCAAACCCCAGTCCCGATCCGCCGCCTGTTACCAATGCTATTTTATTTTCTGTAGTTGTATTTGTACTGTTCATTCAGTAGTGATTTTATATGATTCAATTGCCTGGTGCAAATGGGAATCGAAGTGACTTGTAATAGTCTAATGTTTTATCAGGCTGTTCATACGATGATGGTATCGGTTGTTTGGAGAAGGTTTGGAAATACAGTAGGCAGGCATTTCTCCACCATATGGCTTCTTCATATTGTAGTTGTAACCTTTGCTTTACATCGTTGAAGCGTTCTTTATCTACAAAGGCTGCGAGTTGCTCCCAGCTTTTCTGCATGTCTTTTACCTGCTCTGCTCCGGTATAGTATTGAAAGCAAAGTTCATTCCAGAGAGTTCTGCCACTTTTCATAATATGGTTCCAGGGTACATGATGAAACCATAGCAAATTTTTCTCTTCACAATTATTCAGGTCTTCCCATAATTTTCTGGCGCCCGGATAATATTGGCTCAGTGCATTACTGCCGGTGGAAGTTCTGTTAAACCCAATACCGGTTGAATCTGCTTTGTGGTAGTACACCGGATTCCATTCGGGCCTGGACAGGTTACTTACCCATGGTGCAGGGCCATAATGATGTCCTGTTCCCATAATATGATGTAATCCGAGTGGATTAGAGAACTGAACAACCACGTCGCGGCTTCGCATCATTAGGTCCTGAGCGGGTTTGAGAAAATTGGGGTCATTAGTGAAAGTCATACCCAGCCATTCACGGGCAATTTGTTCGCTGGAAAGGGTATGATCCCAGGCTAATCTTCCCAGCGCATACCAGTTGGCTTGCGCAAAATTATGTCCGCACCAGTTGATATCGGTTCCAATATTGGCCACACCTGCCATCCCTGTGAGGTTATGTTGATCTGCCGATCCATCAATAATAGTTGAAACATAAGAACCTTTACCCTTGTAATACGTGTCGCCATCTAAAACTTCCTTAAAGAGAGGGGCGAGGTAAGCAAGATTAGTAGCTTGTCCTAGGTATTCCTGTGTTACCTGAAACTCCATCATTAGCGGTGTTTTAGGCATAGCACCGAATAGTGGATGGAAGGGTTCACGGGGCATGAAATCTATTGCGCCATTCTTTACCTGAACCAATACATTGTTCCTGAATTTCCCATCCAGTGGCACAAAATCAGTGTAAGCCTGTTTATGTCTGTCATCTGGATTTTCATGGCTATAAACAAATGCTCTCCAGATCACCACGCCTTTGTGGGGAGCCAATGCATCGGCAAACATATTGGCGCCATCTGCATGTGATCTTTTATAGTCCTGAGGCCCAGGTTGCCCTTCACTATTAGCTTTGATCAGGAATCCACCAAAGTCTGGTATAAAGCTGTACACTTCTTTGATCTTATCCTTCCACCATTGTTGTACCAAAGGGTCGATCGGATCGGCTGTTTTGAGTTTACCTATTTCAATGGGTGCGCTAAATCGGGCCGTAAGGAAAACTTTGATGCCATAGGGTCTGAAAGCATCGGCAAGTGCTTTTACTTTAATGAGATACTCTTTGGTAAGTATGGTGGCATTAGCATTAACATTGTTGAGAACAGTTCCGTTGATGCCAATCGAAGCACAGGCCCTGGCATAATCTATGTAACGCTGATCGATGTATCCCGGCAGTGTATGCCAGTTCCAGATAGAAAAGCCAGCATATCCTCTTTCCACGCTTCTGTCCATATTGTCCCAATGGTTCAACATCCTTAATTTGGTTCTTGGTGTTGAAATAATTTGAAGATGGGTAATGGGTTGATGTGTTTGCAATAATCTCAGCAGGTGAAACATGCCATACAGAAGTGGCGACTCATGATTGGCTGCAAGAATGGTTAGTTGGCGACCATTTATTTTCTTCGAAATCAAAACAAAGCCTTCTTGTCCGGCCTGCTGCAGTTCGGTATTGATATTCATCGTGCTGATCAGAGGGCTGGTAGTGGGTGTGCCAATTACGAGAGAACCTGCCTTTTGGGGTTCATTCATGAATGGGGGAGTTTTACCCAGCATACCATTCAGCGCACGTGATAATTCATCGCGGATGATGGTGGTGGAGGCCGATTTACCTGGTAAGATTACCGAGTTGATGGTTTGTGCGTAGGATGTTTTGAGTTGATGATTTGTGATAGGGGCATATCTGAGCCAGAGTTCATAACCAGATTCGGCCCGGAGGGTAAAAACGGTAATGATTCCTATGATGGACAGGATCCATTTTTTCATGTGGCAGCAGCTTTTCAGTTTTATAATCCTTTTTTGAGCGATGATTTCCTGACGATGAGGTTTGATCGCACAACGATTGTATTGGTTTGTTTGATATCAGACAGGCCTTTGAGGTGATTGATCAAATTGCGGGCAGCAATTTCACCGATATCAATACCGGGATAATCAATGGTGGTCAGTTGCGGTTCAATGATTTTTCCAATGGCATCATTGTTAAATCCAACTACTGCAATGTCTTCGGGAATCCTGATACCATGCTCTTTTAATGTTTGCATGCATACGGCGGCAGAGAAATCGTTGGTGATAAAAGCGCCATCGGGCAGAGGATTCATTTTCAGGATTTGCATGGCGGCCTCAACGCCACATTGTTCACTCAGGTCTTTGATGAGTACATACTCATCATGGAAAGGTATATTATTATCGTAGAGCGCATCTACATACCCTTTATGACGCTGGGCATATACGTTACGTTTGAGGTTAGCTGTTACCAGTACGATCCGTTTGCAACCTTGTTGGATAAGGTGTTCGGTTGCCTGATACCCGCATTTGTAGTTGTCGATAATTACTTTGGTGGATTCCGTATTTTCTTCAACCCGGTCAAAGAACATAACCGGAATGCCTTTGTCTTCGAACTGTTTATAATGATCAAGATCTGTTGTATCAAAAGCTAGCGAGGCTATGAGGCCGTCAACACGTTTGTGGAAAAGGTTATTGGCGTTGGCCGCTTCCTTTTTGTAGCTTTCCGAAGAGTGTGCAATAATCAGGTCATAGCCAGCGAGGGTAGTGATTTTTTCAATGCCTGCCAGTACTGATGTGATGAAGTTACTGTTCAGTTCATGAACAATTACGCCAATGGTATTGGTTTTTTGTTTTCTGAGGTTGCTGGCGAAGGTATTATGCCTGTAACCCAGTTCTTTGGCGACTTCCTGGATCTTCTTCCTGGTATTCTTATTAATGGCAGGATGATCTTTCAAACCACGGCTTACTGTAGCCGAAGAAAGGTTCAATTTCTGCGCAATATCGTAGATCGTTACTTCCTTTTTCGTATTCATGGTGCAATCGGTTGCTCAAACTTCGGAAAAAAAAACCAATGATGTGCAGGTTTTTACTGTAATCGTTTTAGCCATCAGTTGTTGATAACATTTAATTTAAGGTCTTTTTTGACTTATTTTAGTTTGCTTTTTATCTTCATTACTTCATTTACAGATTTTTAATCTCAATTTTGTAATTGATTTTTAATGCGTTAGAGTATTCAAAATAAAAAATTATGCAATCGGTTGCATAATTTCAAAAACTCCTCTATATTCGTTCTGCCAAAAATATTTTTCAACGATTGTCTTGCCAGCAATGCCACATTTTAACTGCACCCCTAAGTGTTTATTCGTGCAAGCTGTACAGAATTATGCCCCTGTGCTTACTTGTATTATGGCTGATCAGCCATTTCATTTACCACTATTTTATACCCAACAATCCCGGTACATACAACTGTTTAATAAACAGTTCAGGGCTATGGTTAGCTATATCGCCACTACTGGGCTTTTAACTTTTCTACGATTACATACTAAAAATCTGCCAAACGATTGATTATGAAACAAACTGCAAATTCGAGGAACATCTCCACGATCGCGAATGGAATTGCGGGTCTTCGTAAGGCAGGACTAATCCTGTTGCTACATTGCGCTTTATTGGTCTTGTCGGTACCCCTCAATGCCCAAAACCTGTTGGTTAAAGGCCGTGTTATTAAAGATGGTAACCAGCCGGTAGCCGGTGCCTCTGTGTTACTAAAAGGCACCACAAATGGTGTAAACGCCAATGATAACGGTGAATTCCAGATTCAGGCTCCTGGCTCTGGTACACTGGTAGTAACTGCGCTCGGTTATATTTCTCAGGAAGTGAGAATAAATAATCAGAATGCTATCACTATCACCCTGATTGCTTCCGATGTAAATCTCGGCGAAGTAGTGGTAGTAGGTTATGGTACGCAACGTAAACGTGATGTTACCGGTGCCGTTGTATCCGTAAGCGAGCAAGCACTCCGTGAAGTGCCGGTAGCTAACCTGCAACAAGCGCTTCAAGGCCGTGCAGCAGGTTTAGAGGTTCAGCGCGTTGGTAACCAACCCGGTGCTGGTGCCCAAATCAGAATTAGAGGTGTTCGTTCCATCAGCGGTTCAAATGAGCCTCTATTTGTATTAGATGGTATACCCTACGAAGGAAGCCTGAATGATATCAACCCCGATGATGTGGCTTCAATAGATATCCTTAAAGATGCATCTTCAACTGCCATCTACGGTTCAAGAGGTGCTAATGGCGTAATCATCATTACCACAAAAAAAGGTCGTGGTGGTGATACGAAAATATCTTACAACGGTTATCATGGTATTGGTTCTGTAGCCAATCCTTATCCTGTATATAATGCCCAGCAATACCAGGCCATGCGTAACACTTCTACCTGGAGTCAGGGTTATCTTCCTGCTGAACTACAGGGAATTGCACAAGGTCGTAATACCAACTGGCAGGATTTAATGTATGGCAATGCCATGCGTTCAGACCACAATATCACTGTTGCCGGTGGTGCGAATGGAAGTACTTTCTCTCTGGGTGGTGGTTATTACAAAGAAACCACTGTACTGCTTGGTGAAGATTTTACACGCTATACTTTACGTGCTACCATTGATAGCCGTATTGGAAGAAAAATTAAAATCGGATTGAATACTTTAAATACAGTAAGTATTGCCAATGGTTCTCAGTTCGTTTCGGGTTCTCCATTATTCCGTACTTTGGCTTTAAGCCCTCTAACTTCTCCTTATGATTCAACAGGAGCACTTAATCTTCGTCCAGCAGGGAATATCGATGATATTAATGGTACCGATCGTTATACCCCACTTTTGCTAAAGTCCAATAACAATAATTGGGTAGACCGTGTAAGGAGATTACGCACATTTAACTCCCTGTATGCCGAATATGAATTCATGAAGGGGTTGAAATACAGGTTCAATCTTGGTTTGAGCTATGCCCAACAGCATGGTGCTCAGTTCCGTGGATCTGATCAACCCAATAATCCAAGCTTCTTCCGTCCCGCTCAAGGTAATATTGCCCGTGTGGACAATGGCGAAACATGGGGATATACAGCAGAAAACCTGATTTTCTTTGATAAGACAGTCGCTGAAAAACACAAGTTCAACTTTACTGGTCTTTATAGTATTCAAGAGTCTCAGTCGTTCAATAATTTTGTTCAAAAAGATTCAATTACTGATGACTTCGTACAATTCTACAACCTGGCACTATCTACCCCCATCAATTCTGGTAATACCGCCTTGGGTGGTGGAGAAAGCCGTTGGGCACTGATTTCCTACATGGCCCGCTTGAATTATGCTTTTAATGATAAGTATCTCCTCACATTTACTTACAGAAGGGATGGTTCCTCGCGATTAGCACCAGGCAATCAATGGTTCAATTATCCTGCCGTTTCTGCAGGTTGGGTAATGTCGGATGAGAATTTTATTCGTAAGATTAAGCCCATTACGAGCTTAAAACTTCGTGCCGGTTGGGGACGTACTTCTAACCAAGCCATCAATCCATACCAGTCAAAAGGTTTGGTGAATAACTCAAATGGTTTAGATGCGGGTTCTTTTGGTGCTAACGTGATCAGGTACAACTATGGACCAACCATCGTATCAGGTTATAATGTTGTAACCCTTCCCAATCCAAATCTATCCTGGGAGTTTACCAGTGTAACGAATATTGGTCTTGATTTCGGTTTATTCAATAACCGGATCACCGGTTCTATGGAATATTATTATGCCAAGACAAACAGAATTCTTTATAACGTAAACCTTCCGGTAAGCTCTGGTGTAGCAGGTGCTTTTGCCACAAATATCGGTGAAATGAAAAACAGCGGTCTCGAACTGTCGCTGTCTTCCCTGAACGTTCAATCTAAATCGGGCTTTACCTGGAGCACTGATCTTAACCTGTTCTTTAATAAGAACAAGTTGTTGAAATTAAGCAACAATGAAACACAGGATATCGGAAGCCAGTTGTTCGTTGGCTATCCTATGTCTGCCATTTATGATTATAACAAGCAAGGTATCTGGCAATCGTCTGAAGCTGCTCAGGCTGCTGCTTTAGGTGCAATACCTGGTCAATTGAAACTCGAAGACAGAAGCGGGCCAGCTGGTAAACCTGATGGCGTAATCAATGCTACCTACGACAGGTATGTGATTGGTGATGGTGATGCTGATTTGCAAGGTGGTATGACACATCGTTTCTCTTATAAGAATTTTGATTTGTCTGCCGTATTGTATGCCCGATTTGGTGGTATGATTATTAGTCAGATCCACCAGCCCAATTCCTCTTACCTTACGGTATTGGATGGTCGAAGAAACGGTTTGGCTGTTGATTACTGGACTCCTAATAACCCTTCTAACTGGTTCCCAATGCCTCAGCAAGCTATCAGTTCGGTAAGTGATGCATGGAGTACACTCGGCTACTATAGCGGAAGTTTCATGAAGCTGAGAAGTATTAACCTTGGCTATACCTTAGGTAAGAATGCCTTGAAGAAAATTGGTGCACAATCATTACGTGTATACTTTACAATAGATAATGTGGCCGTATTATTCTCTCCCTACTTTAATCAAACAGGTATTGATCCTGAAGGTACTGGTACAGGTAGCCAGGGTGTAAGTAATCCGGGTAATATTCGTGGTAATAATAATGGTAATGGGTCTATCACAATTGGATTAGCAACGCCTCCAAGAAGGACTTTCACATTTGGTATGAATATTACACTTTAATCAACTGATCATTTAACTCTTTGCGATATGAAATCAATTAAATTGACCTCTTCCATATTTCTGGTATGCGCATTAAGCTTACTGGGATGTAGCAAGAAACTGGTAGAGAATCCTTATACTGTATTCTCTCCGGAATATTTCAAAACACCTGCTGGTTATCAAAGTGGCATTAATACACTCTATTCTGGACTACGTTTCCTGTACGGCCCTGAAGGTGCTGTAGGTTTAGGTGTGAGTGGTACCGACGAATGGACCTATGCTGAACAACCCAGGAATGGTGCTGGCGGTACCGGTGATTTCCTCACTTTGGGTAATTATACATTAGATGCTGCTAATGGTGCTTTACTTACACCATGGAATAGAAGTTTTAATAATATTAATTTGTCAAATGCATTGGTTGAATATAACGCTGATCTTGCTATTCCAGATGCTTCAAAAAAACTGTCTCTAGCAGAAGTAAGATTCATGCGTGGTTTGTACTATTTGAATCTTGTTCAATACTTTGGCGCAGTGCCAATTGATCTAGGAAGCGGAGAACTGAAATTCAACCAGCAGCCTTTTCAGGGATTCAATAGGTTGCCTGTAGCTGAATTATTGGTTAAGAACTATCAAACCATCATTGATGATCTGATCTATGCTACTGAAAATCTTCCCGATCGCAGACCTGCAGCTGCTTTTGTTGCATCAAAAGCGGCGGCTTTTCATTACTTGTCCAAAGCCTATATACACCGTGGTTATTCTGCTGCTAAACAGGCTACAGATTTTAATAAGGCTTATGTAGCCGCTATGGAAGTGATTAATAATCAAGCAAGGTACGGAGTAGCCATGCAACAGAATTACGCATCTGTTCATGCGCCTGGTAATGATTATAATAGTGAGATTATTTTTTCTGTTGAAAGACTGCCAGGTAACTTTGGTGTGAATGAAGTAGGTACACCAACTGGTATTGGTGGCGGTAAAGGTGTAGATGCAGCGAACGATTTTAGTGGTGATTATACCGCTGTTCGTGCCCCATTAAACAGCTCTTCCACACAGCCAGTGAGTACTCGTACTCTTCAGTATGGAAGACCTATTCGTCGGTTCTGCCCAACTCCATGGACATATAATGTGGCTTTTGCTGATAAAGTGAACGATAGTCGTTACGAGGGTTCTTTCAGAACTGTATACATCGCTTCAACAACAGGTGGAGGATTCACCGCCGGTACCGATACAGCTTTTGTAATGGCACTTACAAATCGTATCGCTGATTCACTCAATGGTGTATTACCAGTTGGTCCACGTTTGAAACCATACCGAGTAATAGCACCACGTGAGTTCTATTTCATTGGTTCTATCGATGCTACTGTTACCCGCAATATGTATCCAAGTCTTAGTAAATATGAAGATCCTGCAAAACTGGATCCTAATAACACGGGAAGCCGTCCATTCCCGATTGCTAAGTTGAGTGAAACCTATTTACTTGCTGCAGAAGCGGCTTTGGGTGATGGCCGAGCAGCCGATGCGTTAACTCTGATCAATGTAATCAAGTTAAGGGCAGCATTTAGACCAGGACTTTCTAATTCAGAGATCACAAATCGTTATAATGCGATTCGTGTTAACAATGTATCTGATATAACACTCGATTTTATTTTAGATGAGCGTACCCGAGAACTTTGCGGCGAAAGTACACGCTGGCCTGATCTTGCAGTTAGAGGTAAATTGGTAGATCGTGTTAAGCTGTACAATACAGATGGCGCTTCTCGTATTCAGCCTTTCCATGTACTTCGTCCTATTCCACGGAATCAATTGGATCGTGTAGCTGACACTGATAAAGCTAAATATCAGAATCCAGGGTATTAATCCAGATCAAATCAATTAAAACTTGTTGTATGAAAAATAGATTCAAAACAGGCATAATCTTGGTGATAGCTTCCATAGCTTTTACAGCTTGTAAGAAAGAACCTAAGTTAGGGATACTCAATTCCGGTAATTTTGGTGATAACTCTACTGCATTGAAGGATGCTGCTGATTTTCCCATAGGAGTGGCGATTTCTGCTACGCCATTTACTACTGAGCAAGGATATTCAGATATTGTAAAGCGAGATTTTGATGGCGTTACTTTTGAGTACCTCATGAAACATGGTGCTATCGTTCAGGGTAACGGCAACCTGAACTTTACCAATACCGATGCGTTAGTCAATGCGGTGGGTGCCCAGGATATTTTTGGGCACACACTCGCTTGGCATCAAAACCAAAATGCTACTTATGTTAAAAACTTTGCTGGTATTACGATTGCGGCGGCCGCGGAATTACTCGTTAATCCAGGCTTTGAAGGTGGAGATGCATCTTCATTCACAACCTGGGCAGTTTATAATACAGGGAATCCTGCTGGGTCAGCTTCTGTAACAGTTGGCAGCGGCAGTAATGAAGTTCGTACCGGATCAAGAGCCATGAAAGTGGTAAACCCAACTGCTTATCCCGGTAACCAATGGCGTGTGCAAGTTGCCAGTGATTTGATTAATACCGTTGTTGGGCAGCAATATACTTTTACCTATTGGGTAAAAGCAGCTAATGCCGGTGGTTCTATTCGCTTATCTACTGGAACCTCTGGTGGTGGCTCTGCACAATACCAGGGTGATCAAAGCATTGGAACCAGTTGGCAATCTGTCACATGGACAATTACTGCCAATTCTCCTCAAACCAGAATTCTTTTCGATCTGGGGCAGGCAGCCAATACTTATTATATCGATGATGCCAGTTTCAAAGAGGTTGTGGTAGCACCCTCTGGTGCTCAGGTAGCTGCAAGAGTTGAACAGGCTCTCGGAAACTTTATCACCGGAGTGGTTAACAAGTATAAGGCTAAAGTAAAAGCATGGGATGTGGTCAACGAATTATTCACCGACAATGGTGAGATCCGCAATAACACGAACTCTCCCGCACCACAAGTAAATGGATTACCCGCATCAGATTGGTTTGTGTGGTCTGAATACCTGGGTAGAGATATGGCTCTGAAAGCTTTTAATCTCGCCAAAGCAGCCGATCCTAACGCTGATCTGTATATCAATGATTACTCATTGGAATCAAATACCCGCAAACTTGATTCTCTCATCAAATTTGTAGCTGAATTGAAAACTAAGGGAGCAAAAGTTGATGGTATCGGAACGCAAATGCACATTTCATGGAATACCAACAGAAATGGAATTGATCAAATGTTTCAGAAAATGGCAGCAACTGGTTTAAAAGTTCGTGTATCTGAATTAGATGTCAGGACTGTTCTTAGCAGTGCTGCAGCTGCGCCTACACCCGAATTACTCGGTTATCAGGCCGCCATGTATAAGTACGTTGTTCAATCATACCTCAAACATGTTCCAGCAGCTCAACGTGCCGGTATTACAGTATGGGGTGTGAATGACAAGAATAGCTGGCTTTACAATAGCGGCAGAGAGTTCCCATTACTTTATAATGATAGCTATGCTAAGAAACCCGCATATGCAGCTTTCTTACAAGGACTTAAAGGTCAGTAATAAGATTTTGGTTGATTATAACGATTCTTTATCGTGAACAATTGTTAGTTTGAAGCAAGGGAAGGATGATTCCTCATCCTTCCCCTTTTTAGTATCTTGGTAGCTTAAATCCGGCATGGAATGTTATTATTAGGAATAGATCTCGGCACTTCGTCTGTTAAAGTATCTGTGGTTGATGCAACCACACAGCAATGTGTGGCCTCCGCTTCCTACCCCGAAACCGAAGCACCCATCATCACGCCTCAAAACGGATGGGCCGAACAAAGTCCTGATCAGTGGTGGGAATATGTGAAACAGGCTATCCTAAAATGTAATGCATCCGGAAAATACCAGCCACAGGAAATTGGTGCAATAGGGATCGCTTATCAAATGCACGGACTGGTTTTGATCGATAAAGATGGCCATGTGCTGAGAAATGCCATTATATGGTGCGATAGCAGGGCCGTTGAGATCGGTAATCAGGCTTGTCAAGATATGGGCGAAGACTATTGCCTCTCCCATTTATTGAATTCTCCCGGTAATTTCACTGCTAGTAAATTGGCCTGGGTAAAAGAACATGAACCTTCGATCTATGAAAGAATTGATCGGATTATGTTGCCCGGCGATTTCATCGCCTTTAAAATGACCGGACAAATTACTACCAGTAACTCGGCTCTTTCTGAAGGCATATTCTGGGATTTCCAGCAAGAGTCTCTCTCTTCTACCATTATGGATTATTTTGGGTTCAGCCATGCGCTGATTCCGGAAATTCGTCCCCTGTTCTCCGAACATGGTCAGTTGAAGGAGGTGGTAGCTGCAAGATTATCATTGAAACCTGGTATTCCCGTAGCCTATAAAGCAGGCGACCAGCCTAATAACGCGCTATCACTCAATGTGCTTGAACCCGGTGAAGTAGCTGCTACAGCAGGTACTTCGGGGGTAATCTATGGGGTGTCGGATGAATTAGGTTATGATCCCCTCTCGCGCATCAATGGATTTGCTCACGTGAATCATACGGAGCAAATGAGAAGAATCGGCATACTATTGTGTATTAATGGTACCGGCATATTTAACCGCTGGATCAAAACACTTACCGGTAACTTACATTCCTATGCAGCGCTTAATGAAGCAGCATCGGCCGTTCCCGTAGGGGCCAATGGTTTACTGGCCATTCCTTTTGGTAATGGTGCAGAACGTATGCTGCAGAACCAGATCATCGGTGCTCATTTTGAACAAATTGATTTCAATGTGCATGATACCCCTCATATGGTTAGGGCTGTACAGGAGGGGATTGCCTATTCCTTCCGGTATGGACTTGATATTATGCGTGAAAATGGAATGAATCCGCAAGTGGTAAGAGCAGCCAGAGCCAATTTGTTCCTGAGTGATGTATTCACCCATGCATTTGCCGGCGTTAATCAAGTGGCTGTTGAGTTTTATGAAGGAGATGGTAGCTTTGGTGCTGCTATAGGTGCCGGTATCGGTGCGGGTTTCTATGGCAGTGCTGCAGAAGCCGCTGCTCATCGCAAACCAGTGGGTTTAATCAATCCCAATGATCAATCGGTCTATGAAGAAAGATACCAGGCATGGAAGGATGCGTTGCAACAAAAAATGCGTCACCTGCAGGAAATTATATTATGATGTTAACAAGCAAGCAACCCATATTTTTTAAAACAATCATTCGAGCATTATGTCTATTGTATTAGGTCAGCAAGAGTATTTCAAAGGCATTGGCCAGATCAGGTACGAGGGTGTACAATCTGATAATCCACTCGCATATCGTTGGTACGATGAAAATAAAGTAGTAGCAGGAAAAACCATGAAAGAATGGTTGCGTTTTGCATGTGCCTATTGGCATAGCTTCTGTGGTAGCGGTGCCGATCCCTTTGGTGAACCCACTCATCTCTTTCCATGGGATACAAAATCAGACGCCATCGAAAGAGCAAAAGAAAAAGCTGATGCAGCTTTTGAATTCATGACCAAACTGGGCCTGCCCTTTTACTGTTTCCATGATGTGGATGTGGTAGATTTTACCAATGATGTGGTAGATAATGAAAAACGTCTTCAGGCCATCACCGCTTACCTCTCTGAAAAACAAAAGGCAAGCGGCATTCAGTTATTATGGGGTACAGCCAATCTCTTCTCGAATCGCAGGTATATGAATGGTGCAGCTACTAATCCTGATTTCCACGTGCTCGCTCATGGCGGTGCTCAGGTAAAAGCTGCTTTGGATGCAACCATCTCCCTGGGCGGACAAAACTACGTGTTCTGGGGTGGTCGTGAAGGGTATATGAGCCTGCTCAATACCAATATGAAACGCGAAAAAGACCATTTGGCCAGATTCCTCCATACTGCGAAAGATTATGCGCGTAAACAAGGATTTACGGGAACATTCTTTATTGAACCCAAACCCTGTGAGCCCAGCAAACACCAGTATGATTATGATAGTGAAACGGTAATTGGTTTCCTGCGTCAATATGATTTGCTGAATGATTTCAAACTCAATATTGAAGTGAACCATGCTACCCTTGCCGGACATACTTTCCAGCATGAATTACAAGTAGCTGCAGATGCAGGTGTTCTCGGTTCTATCGATGCCAATCGTGGTGATTACCAGAATGGCTGGGATACCGACCAGTTCCCCAATAACGTGAATGAACTCGTTGAAGCCATGCTCGTGATCGTTGAAGCCGGTGGTTTTGGTGGTGGCGGTATTAACTTCGATGCGAAAATCCGCAGGAATAGTACCGATATGGAAGATCTGTTCCATGCACATATTGGCGGTATCGATACTTTCGCCAGAGCCCTGCTAGTGGCTGATCAGGTATTGAACCTGTCGGATTATAAAAAGATCAGAACCGAGCGGTATGCCTCTTTCGATAGCGGTGCAGGAAAAGATTTTGAAACAGGTAAGCTCTCTCTGGAAGACCTCCGCAATTATGCGATAGCACAAGGTGAGCCAGCCCTGAAGAGTGGTAAACAGGAGTACCTGGAAAACCTGATCAATCGGTATATCTGATCCATTCGTACAATAGAGCAAGTTTTATATATCTCTTCATGCGGTTGATCGCTTCAGGCTTTCAACCGCATGATCTTTTAAATGCCTTTACTTATGTTCATGCATCAAACTATGCGTTGGTTTGGCCCACAGGATGTAGTGAGTCTGTCTGATATCAGGCAAGCCGGTTGTTCCGGTGTTGTTACGGCACTACATCAAATTCCTGTTGGTGATATCTGGTCCATCGCAGCCATCATAGAACGTAAACTCATGATTGAAGCAGCAGGCATGACCTGGACGGTAGTGGAAAGTTTACCCGTGAGCGAGGATATCAAGAAAAGAAAAGGAAACTATCAGCAACATATCGAGAACTATAAGATCAGTTTGCAAAATCTGGCACATTGCGGTATTCAAGTGATCACCTATAACTTTATGCCTATCCTGGATTGGTTACGTACCGATGTTTCCTTCACTTTGCCCGATGGTAGCAAAGCACTCTATTTCAATCGCCTGTCGTTCATGGCCTTTGATCTCTTCATGTTACAAAGGCCAAACGCCCTCACTGAATATAGCCCGCAGGAACAAATGGCAGCTAAAGCCCATTATGATAGCCTCACAGAAGAGGAGAGAAGTTATCTTTTCAAAAATCTGTTATTAGGCTTACCGGGCAGCGATGAAGCGTTTACGCCAGAACAGGTGCTGCAGGCACTTGAAGAGTATGCAGGCATTAATGAAGAGCAACTGCGACAACATCTTGTTCTTTTCCTGCAAGAAATAACACCTGTGGCAGAAGCCCATGGTCTTAGTTTAGCCATCCATCCCGACGATCCTCCGTATCCCGTATTGGGGCTTCCCCGCATTGTGAGTACAGAAGCCGATGCCGCATTTTTATTGTCGGCTGTCGATAGTCCGGCCAACGGATTATGTTTTTGTACCGGTTCATATGGAGCCAGGGCCGATAATGATATTGTGAAAATGCTGAAACGTTTTGGCGATCGGGTTCATTTTCTTCACCTGCGTAATACCAAATGTGATGAGTCAGGTAACTTTTATGAAGCCGCCCATTTGGCCGGAGATACCGATATGTTTGAAGTGATCAAAGAAATATGCCAGATACAACAACGAAGAAATATCTCATTGCCCATGCGCCCAGACCATGGTCACCAAATGCTGGATGACTTGCGGAAAAAGACCTATCCGGGCTATTCTGCTATTGGCAGATTAAAAGGCCTTGCAGAATTAAGGGGTGTAGAGTTTGCGGTAAAGAGGATGCTGGCCTGATTATATCGGTTTGCCGATATCCATCGATAGGGTACACCAGCGTTTCAGCTTGAGCCATTATGGGCGATTACTAATTTATATCCGATCCCACGAACATTGACAATCTTTACCGATGTGTCAGTGCTGAGGTATTTTCTGATTTTGGTAATGAATACATCCAGACTCCTTCCGGCAAAATAATCATTGTTGCCCCAAAGCTGTTCAAGGATTGTATCCCGCTTAACAGCCTTATTTTGGTTTTGATAAAGTATGTGTAAAATATCTGCTTCCCTCGATGTGAGTTGTTTATGAATAGATGGCGCTTCAAGTGTTCCAAGTGGATAATGAAAAATGATGGAGCCCAGCTGACAGGAATAGGAGGGTGCCGATGCATCCGGTACCTGTTCTTGTTTTAACAAAGCACGGATTCTGACGATGAGTTCTGCAATGCTGAATGGTTTCTTTATATAATCATTGCCTCCCTGCTCAAATCCATTAACAACATCTTCTGTTCTGGAGCGGGAGGTTAGAAATATGACTGGTGTTCTGTTATCTTTCTTTCTGAGTTGACTTACCCAGTGAATGCCATCACCATCTGGTAACATGATATCAGCAATGATCAGATCGGGTTGGTATTCCTTATATAGCTGAGAGGCCTGTTGTAACAATGGCGTATGTAATACCTCAAAACCCTTGCTTTCCAGGCTTTCCCTTACAATTTCAGCAAGGGCTGTTTCATCTTCAATAAATAAGATTCTTGTTTTACGCATGTGGCCAATATAAGTATACAATGGTGCCCTTGGGGGAATTATTCTTGATCGTCACTTTACCTCCATGCACTTTCATGATCTGATAAACATGGGCCAGTCCCAAACCATACCCTTTAATGGCATGGGTAGCCTGTGGTACCCGATAAAATTTCTCAAACAGCAGGGGGATGGCATCTTCCGGAATACCTGTGCCAAGATCAGCTATCTGCACTATCCGATAGTGCCCTTCCTTGATCAGTTCAATGCTGATCTCTGCTTTCTCCGGTGAATACTTAATGGCATTATCTAAAATATTGGTCAGTGCCTGCTCAAACAATACAGGATCTGCCCATAATAACTCCTGTTTGTCCACAGCCATGATCTGTATGGTGACTGGCTTATCGGCGATCAACTGAACCTGCTCACTAATACTTTGTAGCGCAGTTGCTATGGGTATAGGTTGTACCTGGTCCTTAGTAAGTATTTCTCCTTTCTGATTATAAATAGCAATGTCGAGAATTCGGTCAATAAGATCACTGAATTTTTTCATGCTATTCCGTGCATGTAAGAGGTATTTTGATTGTCTGTCTTTGGGAATATCAGGCTCTTGTAATACCTCCAGTGCCGCCGTAACAACAGCAGCCGGCGTTTTTAGCTCATGCGAAATATTATGGATGAGGTCATTCCTGATGGCAGTCAGCTTTTTTTCTTTCCATAACGCGGAGGTCAACAGGCTAATGCAGGCTGCTACCAATATGATCAGCATTACTGATCCGGTAAAGATCCAGCGCAGGTCATAGCGTATAAAACCAAAGGGATTGGTAAATACCGCCCTTACATATTGTTCATTAGTGGCCCACCATTTATAAGTTGGATAAGATTTGCTGAGGATATACCCCTTGCTCGAAACCGAATCGGGCAAAAGGGTATGATTCATGAAACTATCTTTTTGGCTAAGCTGAAAATAAAACGGACTAGTAATATGCCGCTGTGATAAATAGTACAGCAGTTGCTGTTTCAACCGGCTGGTATCAAAGCTGATTTGCACTAAGCGATTGGTGAGGAATTGTCCGAGATTTTGTGTTCTGTAATACACAATACGGTTGTCCAGGTCTTCTGTTCGTAAGAGCAAGGCGTAATGCTGTGCAATCAAACGTTTATAAGCGGTGTCGTTCGCCTGTAAATCCCTGTTCAGTACCCTACTGCTAAAGGACGTAGAGTCTTTCGGGTTGCGGGCATTGCTGATGCTGAAGATAATATGGGTAGAATCTTTATTGCCTTCCCTGAAGTTTCGGCTGCGGCTCCTGATTTGAAAGATAGTAGTATCCATGAGTTGGTCTACCAGTTCCTGCTGAATGGTATCACAGCGCAACTGGAACTCTTTCTTGACGGCATCATCCATGGACAGGTTTACTTCTCGTTCAAAGTTGAACAAAGAGGTTTTATAATAGTTGCTGATCAGTAGAAACTGCAAGGCAATAACCCCGCCAATGGCCAGGATGCAAATGAACAACAAGAGGCGAATATTGCGGGTCATGTACAAATGTAAACCGCAATATTCGGTTCGAAGCGCTATTAACAAACGATAACAATCCATAACCGATGGTTAACACCAGAGCCTAAGCCGGTAAGCGACTTTTGCTGAAACAAACAACCATGAAACAGTTTTTTTTCGTATTTCTACTGATCAGTATGCTACAGGTACATGGACAAGAAGCGCTTTTAAAGACCGGAGACCGGTTGCCTGATATAGTCATCGGAAATATCATCAACGCTCCCGTAAAGGAGATCAACCTGAATAGGGAAAGGCAGAAACCTTATTATATCCTCAATTTTTGGGGTACCTGGTGTTCGCCCTGTATTCCGGAAATGGATACCCTGGCAACAATTCAGAAAACCTATGCCCATCAGTTACAGGTAATTGCCATATCAGATGATGATGCAGGCAGGAAGCAAAACTTTTTGAAACAACATCCTTCTGCCATTTGGCTGGCTACAGATACTGCCTATACACTATATAAAATGTTGAACCTTGCCTATGTTGGACAAAGCGCGATCATTGGGCCCGACCGAAGGATATTGGCATTGGTGCGAACAGATTCAATTAGTCATGGTCTAATCAAACGCCTGTTAAGCGGTAAAAATATTCCGCAAACTGCCGGCTTCAATGAACCCAAAGTGAAAGCAGGTGATGATCCATTTGGTGTAGATTCTTTTGCTACGCATAGCTTCAGTATTCGCGGATTTAAAAAGGGTCAGGCAAGTATGGGCAGAACTTATATGGAAGGCCCGTTTAAAGGTAGGAGGGCTAGTTTTTACAATGTAGGAATTGGCATGTTATATCGTAATGCTTACGGAATTAAAACCTATCTGCAGCAGGAGTTGTACGACGCTTCAGTAAATAAGGATGAGGTAAATAACAGCAGGCTCCGAGATACTGCTGCACTTTATTGTGTAGATATTTTGGTGCCCGAAGCAAAAAAGGATAGTCTCTATGCCTATCTTCAACAGTACCTGAATCAGTTCTTACCGGTAAAGGTTAGGGTAGAAGAACGCGAACTCCCTGTGTATGTATTGAAAAAGAATCCTTCGGCAGACATTACTTTTAAACAGTCTCTTGCATTGGAAAGCAGCTATGGCTTCAGTGGCCGTGGCTATGCGGGTACAAAAGTTACGCTTGCCGATTTTGCAACAGATTATTTGTCGAATGAACTAGGCTTGCCGGTAGTAGACGAATCAGGTATTCAAGGTTATTTTGATATCAATACTACAGTTCATGTGCGTAATGTTGAAAATGTAAAGCGATCAGTTGAGAAACTAGGGCTAATGGTAGAGCAGGCAAAACGGATGATGAAAGTGCTGGTGTACTACCGATAAAAAGCTATTTATTGATAGATTTAGCCCTTTTGAAATCAAGAAAGTAGTAGATCTACCAACAAATATCCTTTTATCAAGATAATGGTCTGATCGACTTTTATGAGCTTATATAGTTAGTAAGTGTGAAATGTTTATAATCATTATTTTACAATTCTTCTTTATTTCCATCATGAAATACTCTGTAAAATTTTCTATTTTCAATCAATAAGCCTTCAGATTTTTGTGAAGGAAAGCTTTTGTGATAGTCTTTCGGGTGCTTTACATCTATTCCGACAACCTTTTTCATATATTTACTTCGAACTTTTGTTTGAAGTGTATGTCCTACCACTATAGATGTAGCATTGAATTTTTTTAGCATTTTATCAATAGCCGTTTGAGAAATAGATTCTTTAAAATATCCTCTGTACCAGGATGTGCCAGTTTGTGTTGACAATAGGAATTGTGACTGATCTTTTATAATGCTAGGATAATACGGCTTATAGTAGTTTGAGCGAGCTGTCTGGTTGATTGCTTTCAAATCAATTTTCATATTGGCAAGATTAGGGTGGATACCACCATGTGTAAATAGGGTGCCATTGATTAACTCTATTGAATTTTTACTGGCTAACCATCTTCCCAAAAAAGAACTGGAGTCATATAGCTCATGCTGTTTTTTGCCTAAAATTGAAGCTATTTGATAATACTTTGGTGAAGTAGACTCATAGTTTCCCTGCATGTTTTTAAGTTCATGATTACCTAAAATATAGTGTACGGTTCCTTTTTGTTTAGCAGCGTCCTGTTCAAGCTTATATATGAACCATAGTACTTGAGTTGTAGAAAAGTCTCTATCCATAAAATCACCCACCAATACAAGGTGTCCGCTTCCATAAATCCAGTTTAACTTATTGTCGATTACCTTATTGGCAATTAGAAAATCGCGAAAGGTTTTGTAACTGCTTTCAATGTCAGAAATCGCTAAAATAGGATTATTGTCATTGTAGGTAATTGCTGGATTATTAAAGGTGGCTTTAATCGGAAATGTAAAATAAGATGAATCCAGTGCAAAGAAACAGGAGGCTAAAATTGTAGAGTCAAATAAATATTTTTGTTGTTTTGTATAGAAGCCATCATTCTTGTTACCTTTTATATAACATACACTTATAGTGCTGTCATTATCAAAAAAGACATATGGCCCATCATTATTCCAGTTCATCATAATAGGATTATCACTATAGTGAAAACTTGCACCATGATAGATTCCAAAAAGTGATACAGCAGATCCTGCTATTATAATTGTTACTATTAAGTGCTTGATGTAGCGGATAATTCTCCTTTTCATGATTTTTAGTTTTCGCAAACCTAAATTTCATGATCAGTTTTTTTTTGTAAATGTGACAAAGTTGCTGCTAAACGTGTTATACATCGTTTACTGTATGTAATAGTTTTTGTCACTGTAAATGAGACTTTCAACACTACGTAATCATAGTTAGACAAACTATTTTCTTATATTGAAGCATACCTCTATTTTTATGATATGATGACCAGGTCAATAAAGAAAAAGTGGGTGTTGATTTTACTCATAATGTTGGGTCTTATGCCCTTTTTTATAGGGGCACTACAAGTGGTTTTTGCAAAAGAGCATTCGGTTTTTTTTATGTCGCATGTTAGTCCTTTGATTATAGTATTGATTAGCTGTTATTATTTAATGCTGTTTGTGCTGGGTGTCTGCTGGTTGGTAAAACAAATCAGAGTTTTATCTGAATTGAAGAATGAAAGAATTAAATCAGAGCTAATCTTCTTAAGCACGCAGATAAATCCACATTTTTTCTTTAATGTTCTTAATAGTCTTTATGGTACTATATTAAGTGATGCAGCTAAGGCGCAAAATTTGGTACTTAAATTGTCGGATTTGATGCGTTATAGTATATACAAGGGAACATCAGACTCTGTTTCAATAAAAGATGAGCTAGCTTATTTGACTGATTATATTGAGTTGCAAAAAATGCGATATCACAGAGAAGTTGATATTAGAATGGATACGCATATAGTTTATGATCATTTTTTGCCGCCTTTGTTATTCATCATATTATTAGAGAATGCGTTTAAGCACGGGATAGAAGACTTACTTGATAAAGCCTATGTTCATATCAACATTTCATCATCCAAAAATGAAGTCCGTTTTAAGGTTGAAAACAACTTTAATGAGTCTGTAAGAGATAAAAAAAATACTGGTATTGGTTTAGCTAATTTAAATAGAAGGCTCGAGCTTTTATTTCCAGGTCGTTTTGCTTTAGTCACTACTGAAAAGATGGGCGTTTATCAATCTGAATTAACTTTGAATATATGATCAGGTGCTTATGTATTGACGATGAGTCTGTAGCTCATGATATTATTAAAAATTATTGTGATCAACTTGCAGAAGTACAGTTAGTTAAAAGCTGTTATAATGCCATGGAAGCATTCGAATATTTGAATAAAGAACAGATTGACCTAATTTTTTTAGATTTAAATATGCCTCAATTGAAAGGGTTTGAATTGTTGCAAACCTTGATGTTTCCACCCAAGGTTATTGTTACGACTGCATATAGTGAATTTGCATTGGAAGGGTATGAGCATAATGTCATTGATTATCTCTTAAAGCCGTTTAGCTTTGAACGTTTTCTCAAAGCTGTAAACAAGTATTTTATCCCAGTCGTCAATTCCTCTGTTTTCTCCATACCTAAAGCCGAGCCTTCGCATGTTTTTATACAGAGTAATAAAAAATATTTTCAACTAGATTTACATAATTTGTTATTTATTGAGGCGATAGGTAACTATGTTAAAATACACACTGTTGACAATGTTATCACTATTCGTGAAAAATTTTCAACAATGCTCAGATTGATACCCGATTCGGCTCTGTTACAAGTCCATAAATCCTTTGCTGTTTCGCCTAAGCAAATCTCCAGTATTGAGGGTGCAATTATAATAGTGGGTACAAACAGTATACCAATTGGAAAGCTTTATAAGGAAAATATAAACAGACTTCTTAAGTGAAATTCTTTTAGTTCGGCAGGGTAAATAAGCATTGAGAAATGTTTTAGATTAGTTTAAGCTAAATTAAGCATTTTCGCTTTCTATTCTTGATCTATGCTATCATAAACAGAGGCCTACCCGTAGGCAGACCTCCTTTAGATAGGGGGTAATAGCAAGGTTAACGGCTATCTCTTAACAACCACTACTTCACCATCCATTGAAGCCTGAAGTATGATTTCTTTATTTCCTTTTTTAATTCAATCAGGGCAAAACTTATCAATTCCATAATATGGCACCAGCAGTGTAATAATGACCTTTGCCATAATTGCTCATCCATGCACACTGCTCTCACAAGTTCTTCTTTCGGTAAAAATTTTCACTGGGGTGTTGCCATTTCAGCAGCACAGAATGAAGGGGCCTGGAACCTGCATGGCAGGGGTGCTTCTATCTGGGATGATTTTGCCCGTAAGCAGGGGAAGATCAAAGGTGGCGGCAGACCTCTTATTGCCTGCGATTTCTATCACCGTTACAAGGATGATCTGTTACTCGCCAAGGCAATGGGATTCAATAGCTTTCGCTTTTCCATATCCTGGAGCCGCATTTTGCCTGAAGGTATGGGTCGCGTGAATAAGGAGGGTATTGCCTTTTATGATCGTGTGATTGATGCCTGTTTGGAACTGGGACTTACCCCATTTGTTACGCTTTATCACTGGGACCTGCCATCGGCCTTACAAAAGGAAGGAGGCTGGGCCAGTCACCAGATGCTGAAATGGTTCAGCCGTTTTGTTCAGGTATGTACCCAGGCTTTTGGTGATCGGGTAAAACATTGGATCGTATTGAATGAACCCATGGGTTTTACTTCCCTGGGCTATATGCTCGGCAAACATGCACCAGGAAAAACTGGCCTGCAGTATTTCCTTCCAGCAGTTCATAATGCGGTACTTTGTCAGGCAGAAGGCGGTCGCATTGTTAGGGCCAATGTACCCAGGGCCATCATTGGAACGAGCTTTTCCTGTAGTGAAGTGCATCCGCATACACAGCGTGAGGATGATATTAAAGCGGCACGCCGGGCTGATATATTATTGAATCGCTTGTTCATTGAACCGCTGTTAGGAAGAGGTTATCCCGAAGAACCCGGTTTTCAGCTCATGGATAAATTACACCTGCATAACAAAGCCTGGAAGTACACAGAGCGTATGCAGTTCAATTTCGATTTCATTGGCATCCAAAATTACTTCAGCACTACCGTTCGCTATCAGCCACTCATTCCTTATGTACAGGCTATGGAAGTAAAGGCCCGCAGCAGAAAAGTACCACATACAGCAATGGGTTGGGAAATAGCACCCGATAGCTTTTATCGTATGTTGAAACGATTCTGGTTATATGGTGGGGTGAAGGAAATTATGGTAACAGAAAGTGGGGCCGCATTTGCCGATCAGGTGTTGAACGGACAAGTAAATGATACTGAACGGGTCGATTATTTTCAGCAATACCTGCAGGCCTTACTCAGGGCCAAAAAGGAGGGCGTTAATATTAGTGGCTATTTTGCCTGGACCCTCACCGATAATTTTGAATGGGCAGAAGGATACAAAGCTCGTTTCGGACTCGTGCATGTAGACCATACTACGCAGTTACGTACCATTAAGTCTTCGGGCTTCTGGTTCCGTAATTTCCTGTTGGGATAATCAGTCTCATATCGCTGCTTTATGTGTAAGTTTGATGCATAATATCCTTCATTATGCGCTCCTATTTGATTATTACCGCTATTTCATT
>VFQP010001480.1_pt1 | contig 31210 bp, 21 predicted proteins | sample 3512351 | NCBI WGS metagenome assembly VFQP01 (sample SAMN10412372, study PRJNA504923) | tailings metagenome | isolation source: Relicate 1 Philex TSF1 revegetated site | place: Philippines: Tuba, Benguet | collected 2017-08-29
TCGGCGTGGTCGGCGGGTTTCTCCGATGGCGCATGCTGCATATCGAGCTTGTGTTTCGGCTTCCAGCTTTGCGTCTGGGGCGAAGCGGCGCGCTGGATCCTCTCTTCAAGGGAACGCATGGTGCTCAGGTACTCGTCGATGCGGTGGCGGTCGGCTTGGCCAACCTGATTGCGCAAGCGTTTCGCATCGTCTTGCACGCGGTCCAGCAACAGGGCATCCCGCTTTGCGCTGGCGTTGCCGGCGCCTGTGGACGCTCGATAGAGGCGCTCGTATACGGCGCGAGGATTCAATTCGCGCGCCAGCGGCGTGGTCGGAGAACTCCACGCAATATGCGATCCATAAATACGTGTGTAACCGACTACGGCGTCGACACCGATCGCCACTGGCGTCACGCCCAGTTCCAGCGAAGAAAGGGGCGTTTGGCCGGCAATGCTCTTGGCCGCGAGCTGATCGACGCTTACTCCGTTGGCAATATCGGCCCCCGGCGTCTTCTTGATCGTACGGCACGTGAGAATGGCCGCTTCTTTTACATAGTGCCCGTCGCCACCCTTGGAGCCTTCGTTCCAAAGGTTCTTCATGACGACAATGCGTTCCTTGTGTTGCGCGAGGGGACTCAGTGTCGTGGACAGCTTGAAGTCCTTGCCCTCGCCTTCCGGTGTCCAATGGTGCGGGTTCACACCGTTCGGCATATATAGGGCCGCCATCCGGATGGGGGGCTTCCCGCCGCCCGCAGTGTTTGCCGCCATGGCTTCCAGCCAAGGCAGGCTCAGGGTGACGCCCGCTCCACGCAATACGCTTCTACGAGTGAGAGAGAGTGGCTTCGGCATTAGGGCTTCAATTCTCCTAGGAATGGCGGGCTGAGCACGATCGCTTCGATCAGCCGTCTTGAGCTGTATTTATTATTCTTTACTTCCGCCACGATTGCATCCACCGTGCATTGGTCGTACAAGTTCAAGCCACGGCCCAAGGCGTAGCCGAGCAGTTTGCTGGTGATGTTGCGCAAGAACAAATCCTGTTTGCCCATCAGAACTGCTCGGAGTTCTTGCGGTCCGGAAAACTTGTGCCCATCTGGCATCTCGGCGGAATTGTCGACAGGCTTGCCCGCTTCTTCATCCCGCCATCGTCCGATGGGGTCGTAGTTCTCCAAGGCGAAGCCCAAAGGATCAATGCGGCTATGGCAGCCCGCGCAACTGGGATTCGCCCGGTGTTGGGCCAGTCTTTCGCGGACGGTTTTCGGCGCCGCGCCGGGTGCGCTTTCTTCGAGCGGCGGCACATTGGGCGGCGGGGCGGGTGGGGGTGTTCCGAGGATCGCATCGAGGATGAAAGCTCCTCGCAGTACGGGGCTGCTTCGATACGGATAGGAGGCCACGGAGAGTACGGCTGGCATGCCAAGAATGCCGCCCCGGCCAGAGTTCTTCGGCAGTTCGACCCATTGTGGTTGCGTGCTGGCGTTCCGGTTCAATGGCAACTGCATGCCGAAGTGCCTGGCCAGGTGAGAGGTCGCGATTGTGCCGTCGGAATCGATCAGCGAAGTGATCGGCAAATCGCGATTCAGCATTTCGCGGAAGAAATAGACCGGCTGCAGGCGAATGTCGCCGCGGAGGTCTTCGTTGCGGGCGAATTCCGGAAAGAGCTTGGCATCGGGCGCTTTGTCGCCGTCGAGTTCTCGCGTGTGCAGCCATTGTTCCACGAAGCGTTTCGAGAACACATGCGAACGGTCATCCCGCAGCATGCGGGGGATGAGCGCGCGCAGGACTTCCGGCTTGGTCAGGTCGCCGCGCTTCGCCAGGTCCATCAGCAATTCATTTGGCTGGCTGCCCCAGAGGAAATAAGAGAGGCGGGAGGCAAAGGCGTAGGGGCCTGGCTCGTTGCGAAACAGAAAATGAGGTGAGACCAATACGGCTCGCAGCATGAAGAAGACGGCCGGTTCAAAGTCGTCGCCTTGGGCACGGGCTTGGCTGAAGAGGGTGAGGTAGGGAGCAAGGTCCACTTCGCTGACCGGACGGCGAAAGGCCTTGGGTAGAAAGTTTTCAAGAATCTTGCGGGCGGCGGCTTGGGGTGTCGTCGATTGGCTCGGTTTGGCGATGAGAATTCGCGCCCGGCTCTTGTACTCTTTGGCGGCGAAGTCCATCGCCAAGCGGGCCGTTTCCAGGTATTTTTCTGCGTGCAAGGGCGAGAGGAATAAAGTCTCGGCCGCATTGTCGAAGCCTTCGCCTCCGGCGCCATCGGCAGGAAGATTCGCTCCGATATCCATGTGAATGTCGAGAAGTTGCTGCACCGTTGCCGTGTATTCCTCACGATTCAGACGGCGAATCGGCCGCGGACCGACCCGCAAACCGCCGGCGCAGGCTTCCTTATGCAGACTGTCTTTCACCCATTGCGTGAAGCCCTCGCGCGCGGCTTCGTTGGGCGATGGCAGGTTCTTGGGAGGCATGTCGCCTGCTTCCAGGCGCGCCTTCAGGCGTTGCCAGGAGTGAGTGTCCTTTAGGAAACTTGCCGGGTCCTTGACCCGATCCAGCGCAAAACCGCCCGTCGGCGATTTGCCGTGGCAAGCGCCGCAATACTTCGACAAGAATTGTTGTGCCTCCGTGAAATCACGAGGGGGAGACTGAGCGCTCAGCATCGCAGCCGCGCCTAAGAGCCAAGCCAACTTCATTGAAGTCCATTCTATGCGGGATTGACGATGGCCTCAGTACCGCATGGCGAAGCATCGCCCTAGCGAATCTGCTCCAACTTCTGCACCCAATTCGGCTTGGCCAGTTTGCCATCGAGAATCGCCCGTCCGGCATTCAAGTGGGCGCTCTGTGAATGAGCCGCCAAATGTTCCGCGCTCTCCCATTCCTCGACAAAAGTAAAAAGGCGGGGATTATTCAGGTCTTGGAAGAGGTCGTAGCGGATACAGCCGGCCTCGGCGCGCGTCGGCTCGCAATAGCCCTCAAGCGTCTTCTTGACTAATTCCTCGTGGCCCTCGGCCGCTTCGATATGCGCCACCACATGGAGAATTTTTGACATTTCTCTAGCGTACCCCTCGTACTGGCATCCTGTATGCTGAGAGATTCGCGCCTTCCGCGACACATCGCATGGACCCGCTCATCGGGCGTACGCTCGATAACAAGTACCTGATCGAAAGACTGCTGGGCAAAGGCGGAATGGGCAGCGTGTATCGCGCAGTGCACACGGGGACCAAGCGGAATGTCGCCGTGAAGGTCATCTCGCCTCAATACATGCGGAACAAGGAGTTGCTGATTCGCTTCCAACGCGAAGCGGAAGCCAGCGGCCGCTTGAGCCATCCGAACGTCGTAAACGTAACCGACTTCGGTGTCACCGTGATCGATGGAACCGCCGTCGCTTACCTGGCCATGGAGTTTCTGGAGGGTGAAACGCTGCACGAGTTTCTGCAGAAGAATCCGCTGCCTACACCCTCTCTTGTCTTGGATATTTTGGAGCAAGTTTCGCTTGGTATTTCCGAGGCGCACTCGCATGGAATTCTTCATCGGGACCTAAAGCCCCAGAACATTTGGCTGCAACCGGATGGCCGCGGCGGCTACATCGTAAAGGTTCTGGATTTCGGCATCGCGAAACTCGCCGACCCCTCCAGCCTCAGCATCGAACTGCCTGAAATGGAAGCCGCCCCGAACGTAGAGGCGGCCCCATCCAGCACTGAAGATGGCGCGACTTTAGTGATTGGGCCCACCGAGTTGGGGCTCACCAGCGCCTTTGCGGAATCCTCGGGATTTGCGACTACTTTTGGCGCCACCTTGGGCACGCCGGCATTTATGTCGCCGGAGCAATGCTGCGGAAAATCCGTCAGCGAAAAAAGCGACCTCTATTCGCTGGCGATGCTGGCCTACCTCATGCTGGTGGGTGAATTGCCCTTCAAGGGAAGTGCTAAGGAACTCATCGAACAGCAAATCACGCTGACACCCGATGCTCCCCACATGCGTAACCCGCGTTTGGGTGAGGCCGTATCGCATCCCATTCTTCAAAGTCTGGCCAAGGACCCCGCTTGGCGCGCGCCCGACGCCAAGGCCTTCGTCTCCCGTCTCCGCACGGCCGTTGAGGGAGAAGTCGATCTCCTTAAGGAAAGCCGCCGCGCGGGCAGCCTGCAATCCGGCGCTTGGTTCGCGATTCTTTTCGCCAGCGCGATTCCCGCGGCGCTTGGCCTCACTGCTTTTCGGGCTTTGTTGCGGCCGGCAATTGAAACAAAATCAATTCCCGATTGGGCTGCCGCGATTCTGATTTTCCTGGTGCAAGTTGGTCTTGCCTATTGCGCGATGGTGCTCAGTGACACGATGATGACCCGTTGGGCGCGTGTGTCAAGGGAGGGCGACGGCAACCTAACCGCATGGTTCCGGATGGCGGGCGCAAGTTTCATGGCGGCATTTCGTACCCTGCGCGCCGCCGTCTGGACCATTCACCCCGTCAAGCACGCCATTGCGCACATCGTAGCGACCGTTGAAGGATTGGGCGCGAAAGCGTCTCGCAAGCGCAGCGAACTGCTCTTGGAGGGAAACGAGTCAATTGCTTTTGCGCTGATGGTCCGGCGCGTGACGATCGCTTTTTTGGTCGCCTCCTACTACCCGGCCATCATGATGATCATGCGGGCGCCCGTTCCCATGATCGTTCGCGAGTATCTCTTCGGTGGCTTCGGTGGAGCGATGAGCATACTCAGTTTTAGTTTCTTGCCAATTTACGGTTCTTTTCTCATGGCCTGGCCTAGCCTCTATGAAAGAGGTAGGAAGAGCTTGGGCGAAACGGTGGCCGTGGAAGATCGCCGCTACGTTCCCTTTCAAGGAAAAATTGGCGAACGCATCCGGGTGGGCACCAAAGTGTGGGCCGTGCTTCCTCTCGTTCTGTTGCTGCTGATCCTGCTTCCGCCTTTCTTCGGGTGGAACGAGCAGTTCGGCGACAATCTTTCGACCGCGACCATGGAAGGCCGCGTCGCTGACGTGGAGCGTATGTTGAATGAGGGTGCGGATCCCAATGAGTCTCCCGGCCGCAATCGCCTTCCCCTGCTGATCGCCGTACAGAACGGAGACAAGAATCTTTTCGAGTTGTTGCTGCGCCGGGGCGCGAGGATCAATGGGCGGCCGGAATCGCCCGCGCCAATTCACTATGCGATCTTTACGCAGCGTCCTGAGTTCTTGAGGCTTTTGGTGGATAAGGGCGCCGATGTAAACGCTCGCGACAACACCGGCGATACTCCTCTGACCGCGGCCGCCAAGCGCGGCGATGTCGCGAGCATCCGCTATCTGCTTGACCATGGCGCCGAACGTAACGTGAAGAACAACGAAGGTCTGATCGCCTTGGACCATGCCCGGCGGCTGGGACATCTGGAAGCGGCCAAGATATTGGAGAGCCAACCATGAGCAGGTTGATTGAGTACGAAGACGCCAGTGCCGAAGTTCGCGCGGTCTATGACGAAATTATGGCGCTTCGCAAAGTGGATCGTGTCAATAATTTTTGGAAGGCCCTGGCAAACGATCCTGTTACGCTGCGGCGGACATGGGGAAGCATTAAGGAGATCATGCGTCCTGGCGCCTTGGATCCCTTAACGAAGGAATTGATCTACGTCGCGGTGAGCGCGACCAATGGTTGTGAATATTGCATCGCTTCCCATACCGCCGCCGCGCGGTCTAAGGGTATGACGGATGAAATGTTCGGCGAAATGATGGCTGTCGTTGGCATGGCGAATGAGACGAACCGGCTCGTCAACGGCTATCGGGTTCCTCTGGACCCGCAGTTCCGCGATGCGGATTGAGATTGGGACATAGCTTTGGCACCTTGCGTGCATACGTGCAATTGCCATGCAGGCGAATGTACTTGATTTCTACCAGGCCGACTCTCACTATCACGACCCCTTGCTCGACATACCGGAAGCATGCTCAACTTGGATCAGCCGGCTACGGGCGGACAAACTCAGCCCCTGGTTGCGCGATACCGCCAAGATTCTAGAGTTTGGTGTGGGAAGCGGCTGGAATCTGGCTGCCGTTCCGGTGGAGCAGCGCTTGGGTTATGACATTGGCAAGCATCTGCGGCCTGTTGTGGAAGGGCGGGGAATTCGGTTCCTGGACTCTTTAGCCGCCATCGCACCTGGTTCTCTCCCCTTCGTTCTGTCCCACCATTGCATTGAGCATGTTCCAGATCCGAACGGGGTTCTCTCCCAAATTGGGACTTGGTTGGCCCCCGGCGGCACTCTACTTCTTTATGTTCCGTTTGAGACGGAACGGCGCTATCGCCACTACGATCCACAAGAGATCAACCACCATCTCTATTCCTGGAACGTGCAGAGCTTTGCGAACTTGATAGCCGCCAATGGGTTTGAAATTATCTCCGTCCGCACTCGCCGCTTCGGATATGAACGCCGTTGCGCGATGCTGGCTGGCAAATTGGGTCTTGGAGAAGTAGGGTTCCGCTTCTTGAACGCGCTGATTCTCCGCCTCTGGAAAGCGGAAGAAATCGAGCTTGTGGCCCGCAAGAAATCGTAGTACCCGCTAGCTAGTCCCAGGGAAAGGCCCAGGAGGGTTGATTCTTGTAGCGCTGCATCCCGATGCGCATGGAAGCGCCCGCTCCCGGCGCCAAGCGCACCGTGAAGGCTTTCGAATTTACCGGCACGATTGTGCCGTTGAGTGTTGCGTTCATGAGCTGGTGTTCCGCGTAACCGCCACCTTGCACGACGACCGATCGTTCCTGGAGTTGATTCGTATTGACGAGCGTCAAAGTGGCGCTTCCGTCGTCCATCTTTTCCACTAGAGCAGCCACATCTTCCGGTAAACCCGCCCGGCGTATCTCCGGGTCGAAATATCGGAAGCGGGAATGCAGCACCCAGATGCGGCCGTTAGCGAAGTAGCCACCTGTCGTCAAGTTCAAGAGCGCATCCGTTGTGACTGGCTGCATGTCCAATAGGTAATCGGCCAGGCGCGTGTCGGTCGTCGTTTCATCCTTGCGCATGTCTTCCAGGTTGGAACGGATATGCGTGAACGCGTTGCTCAGTGCCTCTTGCGGATAGCTGGCGTTCTTGCCCGCGAGATATTCGATCCATTTCGGCTTTACGGGAATCTTGGCGTAGTCTTCTGGCTTCATGCTCCAGAGAAAGATCTCCGTCATTCGGTCGCTGAAACCGTTTTCCGTGAAGTGATACCAATCCGGTTTGCCGTTGTGCTTGTATCCGCGCGGGTCTCCGTACATTTGTGGGAAGAGCGTTTTCCCGCCCTCCTGCTTTTTCTGGGCGTAGATCAGATCCAGTTGCTTACGGAGAACGTCGATGTAGCTCTGGTCACCGCTCAGCAGCAAGGCGTTGGAGAATCCCGGCCAAGCGCCGTGCATGAAGTAATTCCGGTGGGCGATCTTTTCCAACTCCCCGTCGAAGATCGTAAAGTTCCAACCGTAGGTGCCTTTCCACCACTGGCCATTGTGCTCGCCGCCTAACTTACCGTCGAGACCAACGTTCGAGGGAATCATGCCGCCGGTTTCGGCGCTACGGCGCTTCCAGGCATCAGCGTACTCCAAAGCCCACTTCCGGTATTTTTCCTCCCCCGTCAGGGCAAAGGCATTCAAATGCAGGGTCGTGGCCGCGAGATTGAGATGGATGTCGCCCGTGGAATCCAGATACTCCGTGCAATGCGCGAGCATCTTGTCGTAGTACTTATCCATTGCCAGCACTTGCTTGCGTCCGGCTGGATTATGCAAAAGATGAAAGCTACCGGGTACGGGGTCGCCGACCCAATCGTAAACGGTGGCTTTGCGCAGCATGGGCCCCTTGGAGCCGGTCCAGATGCTCTTGATGATCTTGTGAGTGGCGTCATAGTTGGGAGCTTCTGGATCTTCATTCATGTACAGGCCGGCGAATCGCTTGGTGCGCTGGACATAGCGGTCGTCCTTGGGCCCCGACAGGCCTTGGAGCAGAAAACCACGCAGGCCTTCGCCGGTGTGGAACCAGTCGGACATCGTGATGAATTCTTTGTAGTAAGCGCCGTTTTCCGCAAGCTTGGTCAGTTTGGTACGCAATTGTCCGTACTGCTCCAGATGGCCGTCGTAGGCCTTTTGGTACATGCTGAGTAGTTCGTCGTCGCCGCCAAGAGCATGGAGGAGTGTGAGATTGTAAAAAGTTTCGATCGCGTCGTCCGGCCCATCCAAAGTGCCCCACCGAATTGTGTGCCGGAGGTAGCCCTTTTCATCGACGTAGCGCCGGAAAAATTCCTTCGCGGCTTCGGAATTTGCCTTCAACAGCGCTCGCTCCATGAGAGCCCAGGGCGGTGGTGGCATAGGTGTGTCGATCTTCATGACCGGGCCCTGCGCCAAAGCAAACGTGGTGGCCAACAGCAGCGACAAAAATTTCATGACGCCGCCAGTCTATCGCTTGTTTGTGAAACAATTTCAGCTTGCTCATGAAGAATCGTCATTGGGTATTAGTGCTCTTATTCTTCCTGTCGATGATCACCTACATCGACCGTGTCTGCATCTCGGTTGCCGGTCCTCGGATGCAGGCCGATCTGGGGTTGACGTCGTCCATGTGGGGCTGGGTAGTGGGCGCCTTCACGATCAGCTATGCGCTTTTTGAGATTCCGACCGGCGCCATGGGCGACAGGATCGGCTCCAGGCGCACTTTGGCGCGCATTGTTCTTTGGTGGAGCGTGTTTACTTCGCTGACGGGAACGGTTTCGAATTTCTTTGTGCTTTGCGGGGTGCGTTTTTTGTTTGGAGTCGGTGAAGCGGGGGCGTACCCGAACGCTTCTTCAACGATTTCCCGCTGGTTTCCGAAATCGCAGCGAGCCCGGGCAACGAGCGTGGTTTGGGGTGCGAGCCGGCTGGGCGGCTTCGTTAGCCCTTTTCTCGTGATTCCGATCCAGCAAGCCTATGGCTGGCGCATGTCGTTTTATGTCTTCGGGGCGATCGGCATCGTGTGGGTTGCGGTTTGGTACTTCTGGTTCCGCGATTCACCCAAGGAAAAGGAAGGAACCAGCCAGGAAGAAATCGCGGAGATGGCTTTGGAAGGAACTGGCGAAAAGGTGCCCCACAGTCTGCCTTGGGCCGCGGTCTTGAAGAACAAGAACTACCTGACAATTCTGCTGATGTACCACACCTATTGCTGGGGTAGCTATTTCTACCTCTCCTGGCTGCACACCTACTTGGTGAAAGGGCGCGGCATGAGTGAGAACGAGATGAAGAACTTTTCGTCCTTGCCCTTCCTGATCGGTCTGTGCGGCAATTTGCTAGGCGGCTTTGTCAGCGACCATTTGTCGCAAAAGTATGGATTGAAGATCGGTCGCCGGGTTGTTGGGTCGGTCGGTTTGGCTTTGAGCGCGGCTTGTATGCTTTCGGCCTCGCTGACTCCAGACCGCTTCGTGACGGTGGGATTACTCGCGCTTGGTTACGGTGCGATGGATTGCATGCTCCCTGTCTCCTGGGCGGTTTGTTTAGACGTCGGCAAGAAGTACGCTGGTGCGGTCTCCGGTTCGATGAACATGGCTGGCCAGATCGGATCATTCCTTTCCAGTTTGGTCTTCGGGTACTTGGTCGAGTACACGGGCAGCTACGATTTGCCACTGCAGATTTTTTCCGTCTTCTTAATAGTGAGCGCCTATTTGTTCACGCGGATCGATCCCACAGAAGAACTTCCCTCAGCACCGGCTCCATTGGAGCCGCTTCCGGCAGGAGCCGCGCGAGCCGCCGCTCATTGAGGCTTCGGCGCACCACTTCTGCGAATTCGCTCGAGGCGTTTTCGAGTCGATTCGTGCCAGTGTCACGGACGCAGAAATTAACCCAGGACTCCCTGGGAAGATCAATTCGCACTTGCCAAGCGCTGCATCCGGACTCTTCTGTCGTCGTTTCCTTCCACTGTCGAGTTCCCAACTTGACGTGCAATTTCGTAATGCCCAAGGTGTCGGCGCTGGTTTGCAGAATTCTCCATATCTCTTCGGTATTCCGAGCTGAAGTTAGTTCGCTCTGCAGCAATTCCAATTCAATCTGGTGTTTGAGCCAAATTCGCAGACCACCACCCAACAGCAAGGCGCCAAGTACACGAAATTCTGCATACGCCAATTCACGCAACTCGTGCAGAAAAAGTACACCCAGACTACCCAAGAGTAAAATGCGCTCCGGCACGCCCAAGACAAATAGTGACGAGCCCACTGCAACGGCCAGCGCCGAGAACATGCTCATCTGCATCAACAAGCCTTTTGCATCGAGCCCCTTCCTGCGCAATTGGTGATGCAAATGATGACAGTCCGCCTCAAAGATCGAGCGCCCGCGGAGGGTGCGCCGGGTAGCGCTAACGGCGACTTCCGCCAAGGGAAGCGCCAGCAGCAGGATCGCCGCCAAGAGCCCCGTGCCATCGGGTACCTTTCGCGAAAGCGCCGCGCCGCCACATCCGATCAAAAAACCGATGGTAAGACTACCGGAATCTCCCATAAAGACTCTCGCCGGCGGCCAGTTTATGCGCAAGAATGGCAGAATTGCGCCTGCAAGCGGAGCGAAGAGTAATGCCAGTGCCTGGTAATCCACCACGGCCGCCAATGCGATCAAGCCGAAGCAAGATAGGGCTCCCAAACTTCCCGCAAGTCCGTCGCTGCCATCGATGAGGTTGAATGCATTCGCACTGAGAATCAGCCAAAAAACCGTTAAACCGAAAGCGAGCCATTCCAGATTTTCCGGCAAGGGCAACAAACGGATTCCAGCCAAGTAGGCAAGTGACGCCGCAATGAACTGGCCGAGTAGCTTGTGCTTGGGGCGGAGATCAAGCCAGTCGTCCAAAAGACCCGTCAAGAAGATGATCGCCGTTGCCGGGAAAAGCCGGGCCAGAAAGCTCGAGTACTTGTCGATAACGGCATTCCCTCCCGCGGGAAGCAACTGTAGGAGGCCCAACGCCAATCCGAAGGCCGCGAAAATCGCCACGCCTCCGGCGCGGGGAATCGGCGCAGCGTGGAACTTCCGATTATCGTCGGGGTGATCCAGTTTCCCCAGCGTTAAATAGATCTTGATTGCTAAAGGCAACAGGACAGCGCTGAGGGTTGCGGAAATCGCGAACAAGGCGAGAACGGATTTCATGAGTACCTCTCCTGAGGCTTCCCCTCGGTCCTGGCGAGTGAAAATGCGGCAAAAGCAAAGAGCCACCAAACGCAATTCACGCGAACTTCCTTAAACAGGAAGAGGTCGAAGCCAAACGAGATCATCGAAATCGCCAGGGCCCAAGTAAACGCACGCCAGCTCGTGTCGACAGACTTCATAGGGAGTTGGAGTATCGCCCAAAGCAACCCGCCAAGCCAGACCACACCGGGAAGCCCAAATTCGACCAGCACCTCCAACAACGTTGAGTGGCAGTGGTACAAACTCACCCCGTACCCTGTGAGAATCGTATTGTCGCCGACGGCGATCCAATCGCCGCGTAATGCATCTCTTCGATACCAACTCCACACGGAGCCGTATCCACGGCCAGTGAGGAAACTGATCGGCCCTTCCGTCGATACGATGTTCCAGGCCGTCTCGTGGGTAGTTTTCCGATGGTTGTCTTCAAAACTTTGCAGACGCTGCGTATCCGCTTGGCCGTAGATCACGAAGCCTGCGCCAACGCTCAAAATCGCGAGTAGGGCTGCGGTAAGGATCTTCTTCTTGAGCTGTTTCATCATGAGCGCAAGAGCTAGGATGTAGCATCCAAGCAATATGAGCGCCGCTCGGCTACCTAACCCCAGGAGCGCCGCCAAGAGTGAACTTGTGATGAGTAAAGCCGAAAACTTCTTACCGCTCTTGTCGAAAAAGGCGCGCAAACTCCAACCGATGGCGGGCAGAAGCAATAGGTACCCGGTACTCGGACCGAAGAGCGGCCCTCTCACTCGCTGAATTCCGAAGTCCGACCCGAGGCTTCGTCCCTCTTCGCTCCGCAAGCCGATGTTGAAGATACTCTCGGCGGTATAAAGCAGACACAGGCCCGCCAAGAATAAGACGAGGCGGTTTAGGAGATCGCGTGTCTCCTCCCGGCTGTAAATGCTGAGCAAGCCGGCCGCCTGCAGTGGCCCGCTGCCGGCGAGCAGGAGCGTGAATCCCATAGCCAGCTTGTCTTCCGATTCCAAGGGTCCTGCAAGGAGGGTGATCCCTCCGAATCCGAGCAAACTGAGTGTCGCGACAAGGGGTAGACGGGGCGTCGCAATGCGCTTGTGCATCAGTATTTGAATCACAAAAGCAAAGCCGTAATAACAGGCACTCAGCAGCGTAAACAAGTCTGAATAACGCATCGGTACGCCAAACCACTCCCGGCGGACAACGAGCGTGGCAGGTACTAGCGAACCGTAGAAAATGCTGAGCCAGAAAGGCAATTCCCAAAGGAAGCTACGGCTGGCGGGTAGCCGGATGGAGTGCGCGAAGTTCGGCGCCGTGGAAATGGCTGTCATATACGCGCTCCGAGCGGGCTTATCGCGCCGGAGCAGGCGCCTGAGATTAGGCCGTTATAGAGTTGCGCGATATCCTCAGTCAGCCGGTTTTCGGAAAATTGGTTGGCGGCAAACTCACGAGCATTCCGCGACATGCGTTCCAGCGAAGCGCGTTGTTGCAATAATCTCTCCATCACACCGGCAAAGGCCTCGGGATTAGCCGCCGCTAGCACCGCGTTGTCGTACCACCAACTGTTTGTCTCTAAGCGCGGAATACCCGTTCCCAAGTCCACGGTGCCGCCCGCCGCTGTCGACAGGAATGGCCGGCCAGCCGCCATTCCTTGAATTAGGCTCAACGGCGTTCCTTCCCGGTGCGACGTCATAATCAGCATGTGCGCATTGGCGAGAACCGGTCGGATGTCGTCTTGCCAAGGGAGCAACTTGACGTTCTCCAGTCGCATCTGCTGAACAGCGGCCTCAAAATCCGCTTTCAGCGGCCCCTCGCCCGCCAGAGTAATCTCTGCTGGCACGGATTTTGCCTGCAAGTGTGCGGCAATCTTCAAGAGAAGTTCCAGGTTCTTAATTGGTACGAATCGCCCCAACCAAAGCAATCGCAGCACCGGCTCCCTAAAGTTCGGCGGCGGCAATTCCAGATACGGCGTCAAGTCCAATCCGAGAGGAACCACATGGAACTTCTCGCTGGGCGCCACGCCAAATCGCCCGCTCAACTCTTCCGCTTGCTGCTTGCTGACCGTCAGCAGCGCTTCACTCAACGCTCCCAAGGATCGCTCCGCCAGTTGCACCGCTTGATTTACGCGGGGCGAGAAATAGCCTTCGAGTACATGTCCGTGAAAAGTGTGGATTACGTGGGGACATCCCGCCAACCAAGCGGCGATTCGGCCTAAGAACCCCGCCTTTGCTGTGTGCGTGTGCACAATGTCGGGCCTGTATTTACGAATGAGCCGCCACAGCTTGTAAAGGGCCAAAAGGTCGTGGAGTGGTGAGGGCGCCGCCCCCAATTCCGGCAAACGCTCGACCTTATCTTCTGGCTGAAGCAGGTACTCCATATTCTTTTCGGTTTCTGCGCAGTTTCCAAAAACAAGGAGCGAGTCGTAGCCGAACTCCGCTATCCGGCGATTGAGAATCGTCGCGTGCACGGGCGGTCCTCCACCGGCCAGGCGAGTGATGATGCGCATGACGAGAGGCCGTTTTTCCATCACGATGTGACCTCCTGGGCATGCAGGGAAGTCTTGAACTCCTTCGCTAACTCGGAAACAACACTTCGAAACTTGCCATTTGCCCCACGCGGGATGTGCGTGCATTGTGTGAAACGCAGTTCCATCGAGGCTCCCAAGCGCTGCTTGAGGTTTTGCCGTAACTGAATAAGGTCCTCAGCCTGGATTTCCGGAGCAGGAACGTAGAGCACATCGAGACTGGATGGATCGCGCTGAATGAATTGACACTCTAAAATGCCTTCTACTCCCTTCAAACAAGGGTCCATACGCCCAACCCATCCGCGCTCGTGGCTGAAAATGTAGTCGTCTTTTCGGCCTTCGATGGACGCAATGATTGGCATGTGTCTTCCACAAGGGCATCGTGCTTCGTCGCTAAAGGCCGCCCTGTCCCCGACTCGGTATCGAATGAGAGGCATGGCGGTGTTCAGGAATCCGGTGATGACCACGTCTCCTGTTTCGCCCGGCCCACAGGGCTCGCCGGTGGGCCGCAGAATTTCCGTCAAACCAAAGAGAGGATGTGCATGCATCCGCCCGTAACGGCATTCGAACCAAAAGCTCTGCATTTCCGTTTGGCCGTACTGATCGTAGACGCGGCTTCCAAACGCCGAGCCGATAACCAGACGATGTTCTTCTAAAAGCGTCTCCGCGCTCGTCAAGACGGCCTTCAATGGAAGACCCAAGCTGGGATTGCGCAGCACCGCCTGAGCCAGCAATGCGATCGATGACGGGTAACCGCTTAAGTATTGCGGACGGAAACGTTGCAGTGCCTGCAAGTAAGCAGGAATCGTGTCTTCTCTCAAATGCACCGTGGACAGCAGCAGACATCGGTTCGCCCAGTCGTAACGCCAGAACCGCCGATCACTTGTCTCCGGGGCAACAAGCTTCCCAGTGAACTGCGCTCTGCGAACAAAACGGCTTACCCCCGCTTGTTCTCTGTATTTCTCGACAAACGCGTACTGCCGGGAAACCGCGCTCGGCGCATAGTAAAAACGCATCGGTGTGCCGGTGGTTCCGGAAGTATTCCATGGAATCCATTTCGCGTTCACCTTGCCGGATTGCCAGAACGCTTGCGGATCTTTTCGGACTTCGCCCTTCTCGGTCACGGGAAGCGAGCGGAATTCACTCATCGCTCCTGGCCGAATGGCGTCCAAGTCCAGATCGCGCAAACTCTCTCGGTAGTACGGCACTGTTCCTTTCGCGTGCGAGAGGATCCGCTTCAGTCTTGCCGCCTGAATCAGTTCCAACTGGAGTGGGGAGGCGAATTCAGTGGCTGTAAGGAATGCGTTCTCTTCGGCGAACGCGCCACCATAGCGCTGTCGGCGGTAAATCCATCCTTGGGTACTGACTGCCAAGTCTTGGAGCGGGAGTGGCAATTTCGCGTAAAGGATTTCAAGCTGCTTCACGGGATTCTGTCCTTTGGGGGGAGGAAGAGAGCGAGTGTGCCCATGCGGCGGGCGCCTTCAACTCGAGCAACTTACTCGGCAGAGCCGTAAGCTCGTCAAAGTATGTGATGGCACGGGATTCGGGCCCAGCGAGGTTGGCAAGGATTGGGATGGAACGCCAATCAAATCCGGAGAGGGCGGCGGCGAATACATCGATCTGGCCAGGGTCCGTGCCGAACAACAGAGTGTTCATAGCGCGAGGTTCCGGGCGAAGAGGACCGTCGCCTTCTCCGGCCACAATGGCGTCTAACAGCGTCAGGATGGGACGAGGAGAGGAGAGTTTCGTCCCACCCGGACCGAGCCACCGGGCAATAAAAACCATGTCGTGAACGGTTCGCCAAAGTGTGTCGTTTCCCGGCCAAGCGCCGCCAAATACCAACGCGGCATGCCGCTCCTTGGAAGCGGAGAAAAACGACTTGCGTGCTTGCCGGATCAACCCATCCGGCACAACTCTTTCCAACCAAGGCCGCAGCCGGGATAACAATGCCGCCGGAATCGAATCCGGATACTCGTCGCCACCTTTCGCGGGGCTCCCTACGCGGTAGTGTGGCAGGTAAGCTTTGTCGCAGTTCACCCCAATGAAATTCTTGAGTGCCCCGGTAACCCCCGTTTTTACGTGTGTCTTCCATTTCGGAAGATTGATCACAACATCGCTCTCCAGGAGCGAGTTGGCAATGCGATAGCGATGCTTGCCAGCGCCGTGATGACTACTTGTCTGGCCGGAATCGTAATTGGAAACTCCCAGCGCTGCGCCACGCTCCAGCGATTCCAAACGGCTCCAAGCGCCAATGTCGACGATATTATCCCCTCGCGGATCGCCCGCCGCCGCTTCCGTGCGGCGCACCACACCTGTTGTTTCGTCCGTGACGGCGATCACGCGCCGCAAATCCGCTAGTGTTATCGGCAGCCCTTCCGCGCGCCAGTGGGCGAGCAACGGTTCAATCGCCGACTGCTCCATCAATCTGTCGAAATCCGCGCTTTGCAGCGGAGCATCGGCGAGGATAATTTGCCCTTCGTACTCGCCATCCGCATTGCGAAGCGCCCTTGCAGCGTACTCCACAACGGGCCGGATCAGAGAGGGATGTGTGGTGAGGGCCTCCAATACAGACCAGCCTTCCGCCGCATGCCGGACCCAATTGGGCTTTACGAGAACTCGCATCCCAGGTTGGATCCATTGCGCAAACGGATTCTCGGGGTCCAAGCCGGCATCCGCAAAAAGCATTTCCACCGCCGGATGTGGCGAAACCAAGCCATGATCGGGAATAGGCGGATACACGCAAACGCCGCTTGCAATATGTGGCGTCTCAAATTCACGCGGCATGGTTCAGCTCCGCGGACAAACACGCACGGGCGCCGGATGCATCGCGGATGGCCCTATAAAATTCAACGCGCTTCGGATACAGTGCATCGCTAACGAAAGGCCGTACCCTTTCTTGATTGCGGCGGCCGATCTCGAGCCACTCGTCGCGCGACTCCCCAAAATCAAGGAAGCGAGCGGTCAATTGCTCGACCGAATTCGGTTCCACAACCCACCGGGAATCGAGCAAGTCACCCATCGCTCCCACGTGCGAGCAGATCGCCGGCAAGCCAGCCGCCATCGCCTCCAACAACGCTCTGGGAATTCCTTCCGCCCGGGAAGGCAACGAGAACAGATCCGCATTGGCCAACTTCTCACGTACTTGCGCCGGCCCGCCCAAGGCTCCCGTGAAACTGACCTGAGAGGCCACCCCGATCGAACTCGCCAATTCCGCAAGTTTTGCCTTTTGCTGCCCATCCCCCACAAATGTCAAATGAAAGTGGTGTCCCCGTTCTTTGGCGGCGGCGATTGATTGGATCAAAATGTCTTGTCCCTTATAGAGCAGATCCAAGAAGCCTACGGTCACAACTTGGATCGGCGAGCCCTTCTGCTCAGAAGCCTTTGCACGTTCCGCCAATTCGACAAACGCCTCTTGCGGCAACTCGACGTCGCTCAATCTGCTGGACCAGGCCCCTGGTTGCGCGGGATTCGCGCGCTGGGTCGCCGAGCCCGTCACATAGTTGACCGCCGCCGCCCGCGCGCACAACTCACGGGACCTACGGCTGAAGTAGGGACGAAACAGAAATGCCAGCCCATGTGGAGCGACGCCCGGAGCGAAGAATTCCGAAGGATCAGTGAGAAGCTCAACCGCATACGGGCGGCCTTGCGCCTCCAAGGCATTCGCTAGCACAAAACCCATTTGCGATGGGATCCGGAATAAGAAGCTCCCATCCAACTGAGCACAATCCGACAAGTGTTTCTGAATTGCTTTGTGCTTCTGCACATACTCCAATGGACCGATGTAGCTGGGGATCGGCACCAAATCAACCCGCGGCCCGCAGACCAATCGCGCATTATGTGGCTTCTCCGCCACATCGAAAACTCGCGCAATAACGCGAATTCGATCGAAGACTTCCAAGGCCCCCGCAAAGAAGTCATATGAGGGAGGAGTGAAAGTCCAGACTCGCCCCTCCGGGCAACGTTTGAATCGCTGATCAACGACCACGTTTAGTATCGAGTTGTTTTGGCTATCCGGCATAGATCTCTTGGAGCGCCTCAATGTTGGATCGCATGGAAAATTTCGATTGGGCCAGACACTCCTCCCGCACTGCGGACGGGAGAGGAGGATACGCACGCAGTGCCATCGCAGTGTCGGCCCACACTTCTATAGGCACGTCGAGTGCCAAACGATGTACCGCGCCCGGTAGCCACTCGATCTCACCTGGCAAGTGCGCCGCGGCCAGGACAGGCAGCCCTGCGGCTTGCGCTTCCACTGCCGCTAACCCTAACCCTTCTGAGTGACTGGGAAAAACAAAAACATCGCCGGCCGCCAGCAAATCCGCAATATCCCGGCGCGCACCCCAGATCCTGACCGCGTCTTCCAATCCCAGCGCCTCGACTCGCCGCTCGAGTTCTGCTCGCATTGGACCATCGCCTATGAGCCAGAGTTGCGTGGACGGATCTCTCCGCCGTAGTTCCAAAGTGAGACGAAGCAACAGCTCATGATTCTTTTCAGGAACTAGCCGTCCTGCGTGTACCAAAGTGAATCGCTGCGAATCCTTTCGGCTTGCAGCCTGCAGAAAGTCTTCGCCGCCGATTCCACAAGGCACTATGTGAACCCCAGCTTGCGGCCCAAATAAATCTAATGAGGCAGAGCGGCTGACCGCGATCTTCGCGTTTGCGAGGGAGCGCAACGCTTGGCGCGATAGCGCGGCGTAACCTTTCCGACCCCAACTCAGGGCTCCACTCCGGAAATCCGCATGACTATGCGCAATACGCACGGGAACCTCCGCTTCCGCCGCCAACCCCAGCGAGAACGGACTCGCATAATGCGTATGGCAATGGACGACCTGAAACGGTCCTTGTTCTTTCAGTAAACGTCTCAATGCAGTCGCCGCGGCAACGGGTCGATGCGGGGCAGGACAGTAGTGTAGTTGTGCGCCCAACTGCCGGAATCTTCCGGCCATAGTCCCAAAATCCTCACACTCCAGCGCAAAATGAAACTCAGGACTTTCCGTCCCGGGCCACGCCGCAATCAGTCTTTCCAGCCAGCATTCAATGCCGCCAGGATCCAAACGGCGCAACACATGCAGAACTCGCATCAGGACCTCCCTGCCAAATGCAGTGCGCTGAAGCTGAATCCCAGCACCGCCAACGAAGTGAAACCCATAGCAACTGCTGCGCCGGGAACTCCCCAGCTCGGAACCAGCGCGAAAGCGGCACCGGCTGCCACCAGATTCGTCGCTATTGCAAGCCACAACTGAGGGCGGTACAAACGCTTCGCGGTCAGCGCGCATCCAATCGTCGCCGCCGGCCAGGCGGCCACCTGCACGCCAGCGAGAAAGAGCAACAATTCCGCTGATTCGCTCACATGATTGGGCGTCAGTATTCCGGCAATGGACTCTCGGAGCAGTACCAACGGCACCGCAACTGCCAATGCGAGCAGCGTTGGCAAAGCGCTCCAGTTCGCAATCTGCTTCAAGCTCGCCTCCGCCAATCGCGGAAGCAGTGATTGCCCGTAGGAAGACGCCAAGAGGTTGCCCGCTTGCAAAAGCACAGTCATCGTGGCGAAGACTCCCAGGCTTGCCCGCGAACTCCACTCTTCAAGCGCATACCTTGGAATCTGCGCTTGCAGCGATAACAGGAAAATTACGACGCCCAACAGCAGCCCGCTGCGTACTAACTCTCTCCCATCCGCGTGATAATCCCTTTCCTCGCGGGGAAACTCCAAAAGGACGAGCAACAATAAGCTGCTAGCGAGATACATCGCAAGCCCTATTTCCGGCGAGGAAGCAAGCCAAAGAAACGACACTGCCAGTAGTGCACGCAAAAAGGAAACACCAAAAGCACGATGCGCCTTACCCCGCCTCTGCCAATCTGCGTGCGTCAGTTCAGACCACGACTCCACCAATCTGCCGCCCGCTAGAAGTAGCGCCAACCCGCCCAACAACGTATAAGCCATGCCGGCTACAAGAATCCCAACCAGGCTCGATGCGCCTCGCAAATAATACGCGGCGCCCACCGGAAACTCCGCCACACTTCGCGACAACAAAAGCGGCTTCAATTGCAGACTCAGAAACTGAAACACGGGCAACAAGTAAGCCTGCGCCAGCGCATACTCTCCGGCGGCATCCATTCCGAATCGTCGGCCAAGAATGAGCAGACTGCAGAACGGCACCGCCGCTTGCATCAAATTCGCTCCAAACACAGCCGCCGTTTGGCTAAGCAATCCATTGGAAGGAATTACGCCAGTGAGAGTATGCGCTGTCATGACGGACTCTAGCCCTTGTCCTGAGCCGCGTAGTATTTGCCGTAGTAGCTGTAGTAGTTGTAGGATTCGCTCATCGACTTGTTGACCTGGTTCAACACCACGCCCAATACATTCGCCCGCAGTCGCGTCAGCATTTCAATCACGCTTGCCACTTGCTTCCGGCCCGTGTTCCCAGCGCGAGTAACGACGATCACGCCATCGACGCTCGTCGCCATCTCCAGCGGTTCCGCAAAACCCAAGAGCGGCGGCGCATCCAAGACCACGAACTCATACAACTCCAGTAATTCCTCGACTATCTTGTCCATCCGGCCCCGCATCCAGTCGTCCGGCCTACGCGTCGGCGCGCCTGCCGTCAGGATGTCTAGCTTCTCGTGAACCTGGGACGGTTGAATCAGCTCCTCGATTGGCGCCTTGCCCTGCAAGAAACCACCGAGGCCAACATTGTTCTCCAAGTTAAAGCGACGGTGCACGCTGGGCTTGCGCATGTCGCCGTCGATCAACAACGTCTTCGCTCCACTCATCGCATGAGCCAAAGCAAAGTGCGCGGCAACTGTCGACTTGCCCTCGCTCGGCTGCGCACTCGTGATCAACAAGCTCCGCAAATTCCGGTCGAAGTTCGTAAGCAAGATCGAATTGCGCAGAGTACGAATGGACTCCTCATACCCACCCATCGCCTGATAGCCTTCTTTGGCGGACTTCACCAGCGCCGCACCGGTATCTGGTGTCGTAGCCAAACCAATGCGATGCTTCCAAGTCTTCACCTCCGGTAAAGTACCCAGGACTTCCGTCCCCAGCGCCATCTTCACTTGCTCCGGATCGCGGATCGTATTGTCCAGCGCATCGAGCAACAAGATCCCACCCAAGCACAACACCAGCGAAACGATAAAAGCCAATCCAGCGTTCATCAATAAGTTCGGAGCCACGGGCTCCAAAGGCGTCCTCGCCGGGTCGGCAATCCGAATCGAACTATTCTGGAAGCTCGAATTGATGCCGGCCTCCCGAATTTTGCGGACCAACTCCTCATAGAGCTTCTTATCCGCCTCTGCGTCGCGGCGCAAATTCTGATATTCAAAACTCCGCGCATTCAGGCGGTCCAATTCACCCTTGGCCTCCTTAACCTGCCGCTCCAGCATTTGCTCGCGGTTCACCGCCTCTTGGAACTCCACCTGCACCCGCTGCCCAATGTTCGTCTTCAATGAGGCTTGTTGGCGTTCCAGTTCGGCAACCTGCGCCGCCGCCCGCCTATATTCCGGATGGTTCGCCCCAAAATGCACTTGCACTTCGGAGAACTTCTGACGCGCATCCCCTAATCGCTCTTCCAACTTGCCCATCGATTGTCCCTGGCTAGATACATGCGCCGCAGCCGAGGAACCGCCCTCCATGCTCTTCCAAGCCGCCTCCTTCTTTACGCGTTCCGCCTGCGCCGCCGTGTATTCATGATTGATTTGAAGCAAGCGAGCCGAAATTATGCTCGTCTTCTCTTCCGGATTGATCACATTCAGCTCGCGCTCAAAACGCCCCAACGCTTCCGAGGAACTCTCCATCTTGGCCCGCAATTCATCCAATTGCTTCTCCATGAATCGCGACACCCCCAACGAAGCCTGATACCGGATGTTGTAGGTGTGGTCGAGATACGAGTTCGCAATCGTGTTTACGGTGTTCGCAGCCAGTTTCGGATCCGTGGACCGGTAACTCACCAGCAGCAAATAGGTATTCGGTGGCCTAGAAACTTTCAACCCATCCAAAGCTACCGGAGCATCCTTCCGCTGTTGCTCACTAAACGGCTTCAGTAAACGAAACCGCGAGGGCTTCTTCAGTGGCAACTTATACCGCTCCACCACAGGTCGCAACACGGAATCCGACTGCAGCAACTTCACTTGCGTCGCCAGGAACTGGTCGCTATCGTTCATCATGCTCCGCGTCGAATCCTGGCCAATTACACCCGTCGGCGTCTGCCGGTCGACGTCAATCGTTACGGTCGCCTCGTACACCGGCGTCATCTGGCTCGAAATCGCCACGGCCGCCAGCGTTGCGCTCAAAACAATAAACAATATGTGCCAGCTATGCCGTTTCAGAAGCCAAACATAGTGCGACAGCGGCACAGAACCATCCGCTGCTGCAGCTGTGGCCATTTCGGGGATAAATGCCGTTCCACGCAGCGGCTCCGGTGGTAATTCCAGGTATCTCCCACGCGGGTCCACCGCCCGCGCTAAGGGCATCAGGCCTCGATTTTGCGGATCTTGCGCCAGGTTAGACATGTGCGTTCCCCACCTCCACCGCGCCATCCATCTCTTCAGCCGCATCGGCGCCCAGGATCGCGTCCAGCCGCTGTTCCAGGCGCGTCCAGCGATGAGACAACTCCAGAATCGGAAGCGACGGTCCTGCCGCCACCTCCGTAAGCACGGCCGCCCGCGCAAAGTCCGAGATGCTCCGCGCACCAGCGCGCAGACTCCCCTCCTTCAGGCGGACAAACTCGTCTTCAGAGACACGAAAGTTTACAAGTCGAGTGCGGGGTTGAAAAACAGGCAAGCAGAATACTCCTTAGTCGGCGCTTCCACTCCAGCCCAGCTATTTTGCAGCGGCTAGAGGAACAGTTAGCCGTCGCAATACATTTATCGGCGCACCACATTTGTTATGCAGTCGGCCACTGCACTTTCAGGAGGTATCCCCCGTCTTCCAACTGAAATGTAAATTTGCTACTCTCGATCCCGTGCCAAAAATTACTCTGCTTCTCATGCTGCCCGGTTTGCTCCTGAGTCAAGAGTTCCGCGCCACCGTTGCAGGAACCATCACCGACCCCGCCGGCGCTCCCATTCCTGGCTGCCAGATCGTTGCCACTAGCCTTGAGCGCCGCATCGATTACACCGCGCAAACCAACGATGCCGGTCGTTATGTAACCCCCTTCTTACCCCCTGGGGTATACACCTTCCGCTTCGAGAAGCAGGGCTTCCGCACCGCCGTCCGTGAGGGCCTTACGCTTTCCGCCGTCGATCGCGTCGACCTCAGTCTCACCCTCGAAGTAGGCACTCTCACTGAGAAAGTCACTGTCACCGCCGACGCCCCCTTGCTCCAAACCGAATCCGCCGTCCGCAGCGGCACCATCACGCAAAAGTTCGTCAGTGACGTCCCCACCGCCGGCCGCAACCTTTTCCAGTTCCAATACATCCTCCCCGGCGTCACGAAAGCCAGCAACTACTGGGGCAACTACGAACTCTACGCCTTCGGTAATATCAACGCAGTATCCATCAACGGCGGCCGCAGCGGCGAAAACGAAATCCTGATCGATGGCATCACCTCCACCCGCGGCTCCCGTAGCGCCAGCTTCGCACCCGGCCTCCAGGCAATTGAGGAAGTCTCTATCGTTACAAACACCTACGACGCCCAATACGGCCGCGTCGGCGGCGGCACCACTTCTATTAACCTCCGTTCCGGCACCAACAGCCTCCACGGCGAACTCTTCGAGTTCTTCAAGAACGAAAAACTCAACGCCAACGGCTACTCCCGTAACTCCGCCGGGATTCGACGCCCCGTCTATCGCAACAACACCTTCGGTTTCCGCGTCGATGGCCCCGTAGTAATCCCCAAAGTATTCGATGGCCGCAACAAGCTTTTCTGGATGATCTCTCTCGAAGGCCTGCGCGAACGCAATCCCCAAACGCAACTCTGGACCGTTCCCACCAACGAACAACGGCAAGGCGACTTCTCTCGCTTGGTAACAAACCGCAACGAATTAATCACCGTCTACGATCCCCTCACCGGCGCCACTCGCGCCGCGTTCCCGAACAATCGCATCCCCGCCAACAGACTCAATCCCGTCGCCACCAAGTCTCTCAGTTATTTCCCCGCGCCCAATCGCGCCAGCGAGTCTCTAGACGGTCAGAACAACTACCTCTTCATAAACTCCTCCCGCAACGATTACGACCAATGGCTCGGCAAAATGGACTGGGCTCTTTCCAGCAAGTCGCGCCTCAACTGGCGCTACGGCCAAACTCCCTGGAATAACTTCGCCCGCGTCCAATGGGGCAACAACCCCGCCGAACCCTCCGGCGAAGCCCCCTCCACCCGCATCTCCCGCAACTGGGGCGCGGACTGGACCTACACCATTTCCCCCTCCATGCTCTTCAACCTCCGCGGCGGCCTCTCTCGCTATGAAGGCTTCTCCGGCAACATTTTCGGCCGAGACTTTAACCCCGCCGAACTTGGCTTTTCTCCATCCCTCGTCAGCCAATTCGATTTCCTCCAATTCCCCCGCTTTAACTTCACCGGTAACAACTACTCCCCCCTCGGCGCGGACCGCACCGCCAACTACGAAACCCAAGACACTTGGTCCGCCCAGCCGAACATGACCTGGATTCGCGGCCGCCAAACCTGGCGCTTCGGCGGCGAACTCCGCCAATACACGAACAACAACCACAACCCCGGTGCCGCCAGCGGCACCTACAACTTCGGGCCCAACTGGACCCAACGCAACCCCCTCCAAGCCGACGCCCTCTCTGGCAACTCCATCGCCAGCTTCCTCACCGGCGCCATCACTTCCGGCAACGTCGCCAAGAACGTCTGGCCCGCCTACAAGAACATGTACACGGCCCTCTACTTCCAAAACGACTGGAAGCTTACTAATACGCTCACCATCAACCTCGGCCTCCGCTGGGATTATGAAACGCCCATCATCGAGCGTTACAACCGCCAGGTCCGCGGCTTCGCTTTCGATCAGACCAGTCCACTTTCCATTCCCGGCCAAAACCTCCGTGGCGGCCTTCTCTTCGCTGACGACAGCAATCGCGGCGCCTTCAACTCCGATCGCAACAACTGGCAACCACGCGTCGGCGTCGCCTGGCAGTTCCGCCCGCAGTGGGTCTTCCGCGGCGGCTACGGCCTAAGCTTCCTCGGCCAAAATGCTGCGGGCCCTGCGACAGGCTTCTCGCAACCCACCACTGTGATCGCTTCCACCGACGGCAACCTCACGCCCGCCGCTTTCATCAACGATCCCTTCCCGCGCAATCTCTTCCCTAACGGCTTGCTGCAACCCATCGGATCCTCCCAAGGCCTCAGCACCAATCTGGGTCTCGGCGTCACCGCGCAATACCTCAATCGCCCGCTGCCCTACTCGCAGCAATTCTCCGCCGGCTTCCAGCGCACCTTCCGCAATCGCTACCTGCTGGATCTCAGCTACTCCGGCAACCTCACCGAAAAACTTCCCGTCGCCACGAACCTCAACTTCATCCCCCTGGCCGAACTCACCCGTCTTCCCGTCGCCGAACGTCCGGCCTACTTCAATGGTCAGGTGCCCAACCCCTTCGCTGGCCGCCTTCCAGGCTCGTCCTACAACGGCGCCAACGTCCCGCGGAGCCGCTTGATGAACGCCTTCCCGCACTTTGACCAAGTTGGTATCAACAACCTCGCTATCGGTTCCCAGAACTATCACTCACTACAATTCAAGATGACTCGCCGCTTCGCGGAAGGCCTCATGATGCAAGCTAGCTACACCTGGTCCAAGACGCTCGAATCAGTTTCCCAACTCAATGCCCAGGACACGGATCTTGGCAACCTCGAAAACACTCGCCTGGAGCAACGCCTCCAGCAATGGGACATCCCCCACACCTTCTCCGCCGTCGTCACTTATGAGTTGCCCTTCGGCAAAGGCAAGCAGTTCCTCTCAGGGATGAACGGCGCCGGCAACGCGATCTTCGGCGGTTGGAACCTCAATGTCCAATACATGACCCGCTCCGGTGTGCCTTTTGACTTCCCGAACGCCGCACCACTGGCCGCCCGCAGCGCCAAACTGAGCGACTCCCAACGCGACGACCTCGCCCGCGCCCAAGGCCGCGACAAGTTCAACCCTTTCTTCGACAAGTATTACGACGTAACGCTCTTCCCCCGCGCCGCCCAAGCGCCTTTCACGCTCCGCGATTTCCCCACACGATTCCCCGACGTGCGCAGCCCGCACCTCGAAAGCTGGGAAATCTCCGCGTATAAGGAATTCCGCTTCTTCGAACGCGTCCGCTGGCAAATCCGCGCCGATGCCCACAATGCCTTCGACTTCGCCTACTTCGGCCAGCAAGTCAGCACCAACGTCACCGACCCCCGCTTCGGCCAGTTAAACCCCGCCCAAAACAACAACACCCGCCAAATCGCCCTAGTGATGAAGGTGATCTTCTAAGCGGATCGAGATAAAAAAGGGGCCGGTTCCGCATCCGCGGCTACCGGCCCTCTATGTTTTCAACGAAGGCTACGCCAATACTTCCGTCATTTTCCTCTTCGAATCGGCAAAGCGCTCCACCGGCGTCCCAAACACATCCAGCATAGCCACATACAAATTCGCCAGCGCCGTATCCGGGCTAAAGCTCAAGTGCTGCCCGCTAGCCAGGCGCCCACCGCCTTTGCCCGCCAGAATCAACGGAATGTTGTGCGGCTCATGCCGGTCGCCATCCCGAATGCCGCTACCAAACAGAATCATCGAATTGTCGAGCACGCTCTTATCGCCCTCTTTACGCGCATCCAGCCTCTTCATCAAATAAGCCAACTGCGCCACATGCCATTCGTTGATGAGCTGATACTGATGCAACTTCTCCGGATCCTTCTGGTGATGGCTCAACTCGTGATGCGAATCCTTAACGCCATCCACAAAACGGAAGTCCTGCCCGCTCACTTCATTGGCAAACATGAACGTCGCGATCCGCGTCGCATTCGATTCAAACGCCAACGCCATCATGTCCAGCATCAACTGCACGTGCTCGCCGTAATTCATCGGATCTTTGGGCTCGCCCGCCAACGCGACGCGCGGCTTCCAATCCTTCTGCCGCCCCGCATCGGCGCGCTCCACGCGCTCTTCCAATCCACGAACAATTCCGAGGTATTCATCCAAACGATGCTTATCCGCCGCGCCCAATTCCGTCCGTAGCGCCTTGGCATCTTCCAACACGGAATCCAGCAAAAGCTTATCCGTTCCTAATCGCTTACTGCGCGGTTGCCCCGCCTTGAACAAACGCTCAAAAACCGCCTTCGGGCTCGTCTCTTTCGCCAGCGGCTGCGTCGGCCCGCCCCAGCTAATGTGCGAACCATAAACGCGCGTGTAGCCGACGTTCCGGTCCACGCCCGTCGTTACCGGCTGAATGCCCAACTCCAGGGAAGGGAAGGGCGTCTGCCCCACAATCTTCTGCGCTGCCACCTGATCCATGCTGGTGCCGTTGCAATTCAAATCGACGCCCAGCGTCTTGGTCACCGTGGAAGACGTCAGCCAGCCCGAAATCTTCACATAGTGCCCGTCGCCACCCTTGGCCGCCTCGTTCCAAAGATTCGAGAGCACGATTATGTTCTCCCGAAAATCCTTAAGCGGCGTCAGCGACTTCGGCAAATCAAAATCGCGTCCCGTCTCTTTCGGCGTCCAATGCGCTGCATTCACGCCGTTCGGAAAATACATCGCCGCCATGCGCACCGTCGGCGTAGCCGCCTTCGCTTCCAGCCAAGGCAAACACAGCCCTACGCCCGCACCCCGCAGAAAATTCCGTCGCGACCACCCATTGCCTAACCTTGTCATTTCTGGAACGCCTCGCTCATCACGATCTCGCGCAACAACATTTGCGCACTATTATTATTATTCTCTAATTTCTTCACGATTGCATCCACCACGCAGCGGTCCTCCGGCGCTAGCCCGCGCCCCAATGCATAACCCATCAGCTTTGCCGTCAAGTTCTGCAGGAACAATTCCCGCCGCTTCTTCAACACCTGCTTCAATTCCTTCACGCCATTGAACTTCGTCCCATCAGAAAACTCCCCACTTGCATCGATCTTCGTCCCCGAATCTTCCTCTCGCCATTTCCCCAGGCGATCGAAGTTCTCCAACCCAAACCCAATCGGATCGATCCGCGCATGGCAACTCGCACAAACCGGATTCGCGCGATGCAACTCAAGCCGCGCCCGAATGCTCTTTGGCGCCGTGCCCTCCTTGTTCTCCTCAAGCTGCGGCACATCCGGAGGTGGCGGTGGCGGCGGCGTCCCTAACACTGCATCCAAAACAAACTTCCCCCGCAACACTGGGCTCGTCCGCCGCGGCAAGCTCGAAACCGTATGCACCGCCGCCATGCCCAATAATCCACCGCGCACAGAACCCTCAGGCAACTCCACATACACCGGCTGCTCGCGCAGGTTCTTATCGTTCAACCCATAATGCCGCGCCAGGTACTTCGTCAAATATGTGAACTTCGAATCGAGGAAATTATCGAGACTTAAGTCCCGCATAAACACTTCCAGGAAAAACATCACCGGCTCATACTTCACCGCCCCCAGCAACTCTGCGTCCTCGATCTTGATCTCGCGCGTATCCAACCACTGGCTGACAAATCTCTCGGCAAACTCCGCCGACTTCTTATCGTTCAACATGCGCTGAATCTCGCTAGCCACCACATCCGGCTTGCGAATCTCGCCACTTGCCGCCAGAGCCGTCAATTGCGCATCCGGTATGCTGCCCCACAAGAAATAGCTCAAGCGCGACGCAATCGCGTATTCCCCCTTCTCCATGCGAAACAGGAAATGGGGACTCACCAGCACGCCCGCCAGCGCACTCAACAACGCCGGCTCCGCCTTCTCGCCGCGCTTCTGCGCCGCCTGCATCACCCGCAAATACTTCTGCACTTCCGCTTCGCTCGCCGGCCGCCGAAATGCCCGCGGCAAAAACTTGCGGATCACTTCTTCCGCCGCCCAAGGTTCTTTAGGCTTCCCTAAGAACACCTCGCGCGAGCGCGCATCCCCCGCCGCATATTGCAACGCCTGCCGCGCCGCCGCCAAATACTTCTCGGCATGAATCGGCGAAAGGAACAACGTCTCCGCCGCATTATCGAATCCCTCGCCGCCCGCTCCATCTGCAGGCAAAGCTGCCCCCGCGTTGAAATGCACGTTCAACAAATCGCGCACGCTTGCCGCATACTCTTGCCGGTTCAATCGCCGCAGTGGCCAGGCCTGCGCGGGCGCGGGCGCTCTACAAGCTGCCTCATGCAACGCCGCCGCCAACTCCACCGTGAACTTCTCCCGCGCATCCAAACTTGGCTTTGGCGCGTTTCTGGGTGGCATCTCATGCTCCTGCACCCGATGCAACGCCTTCCGCCAACTCGTCGCCAACAGCGGCTTCGTCGCGTCAAATCCCCCCACCGCTGCCTTGCCATTGTGGCAGGCCACACAATACTGCTTTACGAACTTGGCATCCTGCGCCCAAACACTACTCGCGAGTCCCAGGATCAGCCAAATTCGTAGCATTTTATTTCTTCCTTTCCACCCAGCCTTCGATGTTCGTCTGGCGGCTCCGGCCTACGCCGAGCGCCCCCTTCGCCACCTTCTTCGTAATCACACTACCGGCCGCCACGTAGCTGCCACCCTCAATCGTCACTGGCGCCACTAGCGTGGAATTGCTCCCCACAAAAGCGCCCTCTCCAATCGATGTAGTGCTCTTAACCCTTCCATCGTAATTGCAAGTGATCGTCCCCGCTCCGATATTTACGCCCGGCCCAATTTCCGAGTCCCCCAAGTACGCCAAGTGCATCGCCTTCGATCCCTTGCCGAACTTCGTCTTTTTCAATTCCACGAAGTTCCCAATATGCGCTCCTTCGCCCACATGATTGTCCTGGCGCAAGCGGCTAAACGGCCCCAGATGCGCGCCCGCTTCCACCACCGAGGTCCCGACAAAACAATACTCGCCAACATCCACGCCATCGCCCAGCCGCGAATCGCGAATCACACTGCCCGCGCCCACGCGGCAATTCTCCCCAATCTCGGTATTCCCGCGAATCTGGGCAAACGCTTCCACCACACTATCCATACCAATTGAAACCGTCGCATCGATGGACACCGTCTCCGGCTGACGGATCGTCACGCCGGCCAGCATCAACTCCTCCGCCTTCCGCGCCCGCAAAATCCCGTCCGCCTGCGCCAACTCCACCCGTTGATTAATGCCCAGAATCTCCTGCGGATCCTCCAGCACCAGCGCCCGCGTCAGATGTCCATGCCGCCGCATCACTTCCACCAGGTCCGTCAAATAGATCTCGCCCGACGCCGGGTTCGGCGTAATCTGCCCCACATACTTCCACAACAACTCCGAATCGATGCAATAGATTCCGGAGTTGATCTCCCGAATTGCATCCTGGTCGGGCGTGCAAGCCTTCTGCTCAACGATCGCCTCCACGCTCCCATCCGCGGCCCGTACAATCCGGCCATATCCTTTCGGATTCGCCACGTTCACCGTGATCAACGTAGCCCCGCCCGCGTGTTGTTCCACCAGCTTGCGCAGTGTCGACGCCTTCAACAAAGGACAATCCCCATACAGCAACAGCGTCAACCCATCATGCCTAGCCTGTTTGCGGCAAATCGCCACCGCATGCCCCGTCCCCCTCTGCTCCGTCTGCAATGCAAACTGGCATCCTCGCGGCGCCAATAATTTCTCTACCGCTTCCGCTTGATGCCCCACCACCACCGTCACCTGCTCGGCAGGCACCATGCCCTCCAGCGCGCGCAACACATGCTCCACCAGCGCCAGTCCGCCTGCCTCATGCAGCACCTTCGCTTTCCGGCTCTTCATGCGCGTACCCAGGCCCGCTGCCAATACGATCGCCGACAAATTCTCCATATTTACTATCTCCTCCGGCGGCCCTCCGCCGCCAATTCCATGGCCACGCGCGCGATCGCGTCGGAATCGTGCCGGACCTTCTCGCCTGCCGCCAGCAACGGCCGCGCCAGTATCTCAATCCCCAAGTCTTCAATCCTGGGCGTATCCACCAGCACCGGGTACACCATCTCCGCCGCATAGCGCTTCCGTTGCGCGCCCTTTAGCGGGGTAGTATTCACCACAATCTTGTCGAGGAATCCTTTGGGCTTGCTCAACGCTCCCGCATGGGAAAGCAACGCCTCCACATGCTCGTAAGCCGTGAAGTTCATCGTCTCCCACGGCTGCCACATTAGATTCACGAAGTAAGCCTTCAACGCCTTGCTCTTGCGGATCGCCTGCGGAATGCCATCCACCAACACGTTCGGCACCACGCTCGTAAACAACGATCCCGGCCCGAAGCTAATCAAGTCCGCTTCGGCGATCGCCCCCAAGGTCTCCTTTACCGGCTTCACTTTTCCGGGCACCAGTTCCAATCGTTCAATGCGGTTTCGCGTCGCGCTGATCTTCGTTTCGCCTTCGACGAGCGTGCCATCCACCATCCGCGCCCGCAGTCCCACATTGCCAATCGTCGAAGGATAGATGCGCCCGAAGATAGCCAGCACCTCGCTCGACACTTGCACCGCCCTGGCAAAGTCACCCGTCACCTGCGAAAGCGCCATCAAGAACAACTTACCGAAGATATGCCCCTTCAGTCCCTTGCCCCCGTCGAAGCGGTACTGGAACAACTTCGACA